>FUFK010043775.1_pt1 | contig 12665 bp, 6 predicted proteins | sample 1021851 | NCBI WGS metagenome assembly FUFK01 (sample SAMEA51879418, study PRJEB19060) | metagenome
AATCTTGCGGAGGTACGACCAAAGGTTGATATGAGGGAACATCAGCTGTAGGAAGAGGTAATGATGGGGTTTGCACGGTAAAGGTGGGTGGTAACTTTATCGTAGGTAGCTCTACCAAGGTACACCAGTACCCGTAACTGGTGCTTTGATACGGGCTATTTCATCTTCTACCAGCTTTTCTATACGAGCTACTTCATCAGTTCCAAGTTTTGTTTTGACCCAACCGATCACTGTTGACTCAGTTAGATCTTTGTAAGGTATAAGAGTTTCTGGCTTTTCGAGGTCTACGTAACCAGTTGCTCTTGCTTTTTCTTCGCTATCTTCTATACCTACTACACGATAGATAACTTTGTTAACATAGCCATCAGCTAGTTGTCTTTCTAGGGTGTTTACTTCCCAAGTTTTTGTAATTGCCATTTTAATAATTTGTGTTAATGTTTACGCTCCTATCTCTTTAAGTGTAAGCCAACTAATACCATCTTCTCGTGCATCTTGATTATCTGTATCAGAAGTTCTATTCATGTGAAATGTATTTATACCGTGACATGTATGTTGAACTGTATAAGTTACAGTGCTAGTTGTTGAAGGTGAATCTACATAATCACTCATTGTTATTATTTGTGGTGAATGACCATTATCTGACTCTTCAAGACCCATTCCTCCAATAAGTAATGTACCAGTTCTATTACCTTGATCCGCTGCTGTTATAAAAGTAGTTGATCCTCCAGAAATAGCTCTTTTGATTCTAAAATAATGATCTCTAGTATTGCTAGTATGTTCACCAAACAACGTAAAACTAACTAATATTTTACTTGAAGTTGCACTAGGTGTTATTGCCTTACTTAGTGGTATATCCTTAAAAACAAGTTGTGTATCTGGAGTACATGCAGTATGGCTAGTTTCTACATCTGTTTGAACTTGAAGGAGCTTTCCTCCCGCAGAAGTAGACATTGATGTACCGTCAGCAAAATGTATAGCCATTATGATACCTCCGTTAAATTAAATTTAAAAGTTTTGCCAGAACGGTTATTTTTTAAGAACAAGTCTGACTCTCCTTCAACTATAGTATAATCACCCCAAGTACCATCTATACCATTGTCGCCAGCAGCTTCATTAGATAATTGTAAATCTTGTGTGTAGATGTTTGCCCAACGTGATGATGCAGAACCTAAATCATGTGTATTATTTGCATGAGGAAAAATAGAAGCTGCTTTTATATTACCTCCATTTCTAATCATTAAGCCACCAACACCATGACTTTCACCAGCTACGACAAATGACATAGAATTATCACTCTTGTCATAAAACATGACTCCATGAGTATCAGTATTAGTACCAGTTGCTCCTAATCTAATCAAAGCATCGTTACCATCAGAAGCATCACCTATTCGGAATTCTCCATCAGTTACATTTACACCATGAGATCCAGTCTCAAGCTTTTTACTATCATCGTAATATAACTCTACGGAAGTATTTGGTCTGCAACGTACAGAATCTTTAGTATCAACAGCTTTTAAGAATATATCATCACCATCACCACGAATAAATAAATCACCTTGATGATTGTCTATAAATGTATCAGTGCCATTATGGTAAATTTGTAAATCATTACTAGCACCTAGTTGTAGTTTTCCTGTATCATTAGGTATTTTTAAATGTTCATTAGCAGTAATTGTACCTCCAGATCCAGATGTTTGGAAATCACCAGTAACAATTACACCTCCAGTAGTTGTTTGAAGCCTTGTACTGCCTTGGTAATTCAGCTCTACGGATCCAATATCACTGCGTAAATGCATAGCATCATATTCAGTACCAGAACCATCTTGTACACGAAATGTTAAATCTTCAGCATCTGTAATTCTTAATGATGCTTTTGCTTCAGTTCCAGACGTTGTTCTTTCTAAAACTATTTCTGGATTATCTGCACCAGCTATATGTAGAAGTTTACCACCATCGCCTCCTAGTTGTGCTGGAGTTTGTTTTCCAATACCTAAGTTTCCAGTTAAATAGAGAGTACCACCAGAGTTAAGCTGCATATGAACATCTCTGGAAGTATTACTACTTGAGTAAGTACCAAGTTCTAGTTCATTTCCGTTACCACCACCAATAAATTTATGTCTTGCTCCTGATGTAAATTTAACATCTCCATCAAGTTGTGATGTTCCTGTTGTTGTAGTTCCAGCTGCTAAAGTTTCAAACTTTTTACTGCCATTGTGGTATAGCTCTACGGCTCCATCTTCAATACACTTAATGTGCATTTCATTATCATGCGTTTCAAGTTGTAAATTATTAGCAGCACGTATTCTTAGATTTCCAGTAGCATTATAAATTTCACTATTCCCACTAACATGATACAGTTGTAAATCAGCACTAGCACCTATTTTTAAATAAGCATCTTGGTTGATTTCTAGATTCCCACCAACAACAGCCTTACCATTAACTATAGCTCCATCAGTAGTTGTCTCAAACTTTTTACTGCCACCATAATATAGTTCTACAGCTGCTGTATTTTCTATACCTTTTATAAAGGTTTGATCAGCTTCATCTTTTAAATGTATATGATTTGCTTTTAAAATTAAAGCTGCATCACTTGTTTCACATTCAATGGTTAAATCGTTTGTAGCATTAGTAATAAAGCTATGTGTACCGTTATGATAAATTGATAAATCTTGGCTATTTCCAAATCTTAATTTATTTGAATCACCTAAATTAGCACTTCCAGCTATTGATACACCCGAACTTGTAGTCTCGAACTTTTTACTGTTGTTGTGATATAGCTCTACGGATCCGTTTTCAATAAACTTAGCCATAGCTTCATCATTAGTGGCTTGAATAACTACATCATCACCAATAAGTTTTAAATCACCTGTACCACTTCCATCTATTATGCTGTGATTTCCATTATGATAAATTTCAAGGTCATCACCTGTTCCCAGTAGTACTTTTGCATTGTCTGGCATATCTAGATTACCAGTCACAACCGCAGTTCCGTCTAGATGAGAAGAACCGTTAATATCTAAAGTGGTTGCCTGTAACTCTCCTGTTACTAATACTCCATCTGATTTAGTATCAAGCTTTTTACTGTTGTCGTAGTAGAGTTCACAGGCTCCATCAGTAAGAAATCTTGCAACATTTTCTGCTTGATTTTTTCGTATAGTTACACCATTACCATTTGAGTCTAGAAAAAGACTTCCTGTTCCTTCATCTACAATCCTAGAGTGGTTGCCATCATGAAATATTTGTAAATCTTGCCCTGTACCATATGTAGACTTTACGTTGTCATTATGGCCGTTACTACCACTGAATGTATTACCAGTTGTAACTGCAAAGTTACCTGTAGCTGTAACACCATCTACCCAAGCACTACCAGTATAGACCTTAAGTGAGTTAGATGTAGTATTAAAGAACAAATCTCCTGTATCTAAGCTAGTTGTAGGGTTGTTTGCACCTGTCCGATATACATTAAAAAAGTTGTTTACGCTGCTAATGTTACTTGCTACTGTGTTAACGTTTGATATAGAACCAGCAGTTGTGTTTACATTAGATATACTACCAGCAACAGTATTTATATTAGAAGCATTGCTGACCGCACTGTTAATGTTGCTAGCATTGCTAACTGCACTGTTAATGTTTGATTCGTTGCTGTTAACTGCGTTAACGTTAGATATGTTGCTAGCTACTGAGTTAACATTAGATATACTACCAGCTACAGTATTTACATTTGCTATACTACCAGCTGTTGTGTTTACATTTGCAATACTATTTCCAACATTATTTACGTTAGTTATAGCCCCTGCAACAGTACCAATATCACTTGCGTCAGCAGCTACAGCATTGATATTAGATGTGTTGTTTGCAACTGTTGTTACGTTAGATGAAATACCAGCTACAGTTGTAACCTCTGTCGCTTTTGGTACTAATCTATGAAATGCGTATGTATGTAATGTAGTTGTAGTCTCTACGATTATACCAAAGCCTGCTGTAAGAACTGTAGATCCACAGCCTGTAATAGTGACAGTGTTACCAGTTCCCGCACCGTTTGCAATAGTGACTGTACCACTGCTTGGTGTACGTGTACTTGATATAGCCTTAACAGACACAAGAGTACCGCTACCGTTATTAACGTCAGGGTTAGCTGTAGGGAAAGATGTTTCATTTGCAATAGGTACAAAGCCACCGACATCATCAACTAAGTCAATAATTCTGTCGTTGATAGCTGCGGTTGTCGCAATCGTTGTATCGTTGTCTGGAAATGCTTGACCATCTTTGATAGTGTCTCCAGTACTAATATTAAAGTATCTAGCGTCAGCTTCTGTTTCAGTAAAGTATCTACCATCGAGAGCACCATTATTAAGTTCAGTCTCTGTAAAGTATCTACCGTCAAGAGCACCTGTAGCTATTTCACTAGCAGTTAACTTGTCAGATTGTAGTAATGTTTTTATCTCACTAGCTGTTTGATCTGCTGTAGCACCGCTTTCAATACCAGCTAGTTTGGTATTCATAGCTGCTACGTCAGCTCCATCTACAGTTCCACCTACAACTATATTTCCAGTTGTTTGTATAACTTGTGATCCAAAGTTAGGTGATATTTTTGTACCAGCTATTGCAGCACTTGCATTTACATCAGCGTTAACAATAGTTCCATCTAAAATTTTATCAGAGTTAACAGAACCATTAATTAACTCAGTTGTGCCTACAGAGTTGTTAGCTAATTTATTTTGAGTTACAGCTGAGTTTGATAGATGTGCTTCATCAATGGAGCCATCTACATATTGGTCGCTATCTATAGAGTTAGCTGACATATGTTCAAGATCAATAGAACCAGCAACATAGTGTTCTGAGTCTATCTGGTCATCGGCTATTTTAGCACTGGTTATAGCGTCTGCTTTTATATTACTTGTTTCTATAGCTTCAGCATCTATATCATACGAATGTATAAGATTAGGTACTTGCTCTTCTTGTGCTCTGTATAAGAGCTGGGTGTTGTTATTATTTAAGTCAGCTGCTTTTACGGATGACCCTGCTGTATATGTAGCTTTAGCCACATCTACACTGGTGTCACGATATATACGTATGTTAGCTGGACTGGATGGTATATTACCTGATGTAAAGACTACATTACCACCACCTGTAGTAGTGTAGCTAGTAATGTTGTAGTGTGTACTTGTTGTTTTAAGTACGCCATCTACACGAACTTTGACATCAGATTCTTGTAATGAAGGAAAGGTAAACTGCTTAGTTGCATTACCATCCCCAGTGTATTCTACGAATGTTGTTGCCATTTATTTGTATATGTTGAGGATGTTTGCGGTATCCGTACGTTTTTCAATACGTGCAATTTCTTTTTCACGTTGTTCTAGTATAACTCTTCGTACATTTGGTTGACTGCTAATTTTAGCCCAAGCTTGTCTACGTGCATTGTAGAATATACGTTCTATAATTCTATTATGATAGTAGTCTTTTACATCAAAATCACCACGCCTGCCAGATTTTATATCTGCACGCATCTGTTCTAATGACGCTAGTATCTTAGGATCGTCAGCTAGTTTGTCAAGTTTTAGTTCTAGATTTTGCTCACCTATAGCTTGTTGAAACAAAGATCTAATTACTGCATTATCTGTAAGCTTTGTGCCGTCAGGTGCATAGTATGTAGATGTACGTAGATCGTAGCCACTGTTAAATAGTAACTGTCTACCCTTGCTTTGTTCTAAGTTAAGTGTTACAGGACTTACAGCATTATATGCTCTTGTTAAGAAGTCCCAATCTTTGAGTGGTTTACCGTTAAGTATGTCATACTTTTTAGGTAGCTGTTGTGTACCAGCTATCTGTTCAGTAAGTAAGTTTCTGTTACGTATAGACTGTATTATACCTGAGTTTATCTCACGCATGTATGGTGTAAATAATCTACCAAGTTCGTTACGTAAACCAGCAAGAGGTACAGTGTTGTTAGCAAGAGATGCTACAATACGTGGCCCTTGTCCGGGTCTAGCACCAAATAAGTCTACAAAGGACTGTATGCCTGCTAGGTATGATTTACTTGTAATCGCCTGTGCTATAACAAGGGATATCTTGCCTAACTGGTTTTCTGTCCACTCTTCACCCATCAACTCACTTGCGTCACCTACGTCAGCAATCGTAGACATAATAAGGTTGAATGGTTCAAAGTTATCATAGCCAACACGTACAGCACCTAGCTTTATAGTTCTTGGCTCCCACTTACCATCTATCCAGACCTGTCTTTTCTGCCTGTCAACTGGGCCGTTACCGTTAAGATCACCACGCATCCAAGCATTGACAGCCATCATAACTACACCAGAGCCTATTGCCAATCGGCCTGTTTGTAAGGCACGTGCGTTAGCAAGTTCTTCTGCTGTAAAGATACCATATTTGTTTACACTAGCTAGGTCAGCTGGGTTTGCAAATGCTATGTCGTTAAACTCTTTGACTAAGAAGTTAAAACCGGGTGTGTACTTACCTGTAAGAGCAAGACCGTTTACACCTGTTCTAGCAAACAAAAAGAATGGCTTGGCTAGAGGTGCAGCACTAAATACATCGTTTAGACCTTTTGCAAAGCCTGTAAGATCTTGTGTTAGTGTTACTTCTTTACGTCCAAACTTTGTAGCTTCGTCAATAATATTACCATCTTTGTCAAATACTTGTGAATAGAAGTCGTCTTCATATGCCTTCATCAAGTCTTTGTTTATCTCTGGTAGTTTGATGCCATCAACACTTTGCATTTCTAAGACTCTACGCATTGCTTTTTCACGCATCTTAGCACGACCAAGAATGTAACCAAACGCATCGTCAGTTGCAGCCATGATCTTTGTAGAGTATGTAAACAAGTTATTGTTGTTCATCTGTCTAGCTATGTTAGCCATACGAAATGCAGCTACTTCACCAGCGTCAGCTCTACCACTATCTTCTGCCCAACGACGTAGTATCTCCCAGTTGTCATCTGCCTGTGTATACTCTGAAAAACGTGTCTTGATTGTACGTATATCGCCTTTCCAGTATGAGTTTAGTTTTTCTCTAAACAAAGTAAATGACTCAGGTATAGCTTCTATCATACCGTTAACGGCAGCTAGGCTACTTCTAAGTGTAGCAGCGTCACCCTCAAACGGATAGCGTATTACTGCTCCTAATGCTGAAGCAAGTGGTCGTAAGAATGTTGCAGTAGATGTACCCATGATTGCTCGAACTGGTGTTTTAGGGCCTGATAGAATACTATGACTCATTACACCTTCGAGTTCACGTATCAATGCACCTGTTCTAGCTGGGCCGTCTGGTGCTAATGAACCACCTTTAAGTATTGTACGTGCCCATCTGTCAAAGTCCTCAAGAGTATTGACATCTTTCATCATAGAAAAAGCTTCAAACAACGCATTGAGTAGGTTGTCGTCTGCATCATCTTTAGCTATCTTTAGTACAGCCATTATAGACTCTTTTGCTTTCTCTACATCTGCTGTAATAACTTCGTCGACTATCTGTGATTTTGGTTGTTTACCAGCTTGTAGTTGTCTAAATGCGTCAGATTTTAAGAATCTAGCTTTTTTAGTTTGGTACAAAGCTGTTAACATTGTATCTACAACTTGCTTGGCTGGGCCATCTACATCGTCCAGACCAACTAAATCTGCTATTTCACGTCCAGCTGTACCTAGATCTCGTAGCTGCTTAAGTAAAGAACCAACAACTAAGTCACCTATAACAACATTCTTTGATGTCCATATTTCTACACCGTCAACAACATCGGGTTGAGCTTCTAACAACTCTTTTAGATACTCTTGTGGTGACATCTCTATGGCGTTTCTACCTTGTGTTATACGTTGATGACCTTCTATTGCTTCTCTCCATCTGGATGCTAGCTTAGGTATACTACCTTTTACAGCGTCAAGCTCTGATTTAAACTTAGCATCACTCATTAGTCCACGCATAATACGCTCTACTTGTGCTTCATCTGTAGCACCCTCCATAGCAATACGTTCACGTTCGTATGGTGTTGTTACAGAGCCAGTAGATCCTTCTTCTGAACCCCACTCTTTACGAGTACGAGATAGCTGTTCACGAGCTTGTTGTGGTGATACCTCGGTTATGTGTGCCCCTTGGTGTGGTTGAGATATAGGTGCATTTTTATCTGCTCTAAACTCTACTTCGCCACGTCTTAACTGTGCTAGTCCGTTTTGTACTGTTGCCTGTTTTAAATTTTTGTTTCTATCTTGTATCTGTTTTACAGCTTTTTTACCACCTCTACCCAGTGTGTAAGCAAAACCGTCAAAGAATAGACCTATGCCCATACCTTCAACTATATTCTTCATCTTCATTACAACTGGATGGTCAGTATCTTTTGTAGATATAGGTGTGTCCATCCAACCATAGCGGTCACGTAAAGCACCAAGAGCGTTCTGTTCATCTGACTCTTTAGATATAAGATCAGATACAGCTCCAACAGCCATACCTCTTACAACGTTACCTTTAGCTAGTGCTATAAGACCGGCTGGCAAAGCAACTACACCTGTAGCTGCCGCAGCTTTTGCAGTTAGTATTGTACCAGCTGCTAGAGATCCAAAGTGTACTAGACCTCTAAGCTGTTTACCCCACCATGTTTTTGTTTCGATTGGATTATCATAACCACCAAAGGGTGTAAAGTCTGGCTTGTATGCACCAGTCTCTTCCCTTTGTCTTTGCATCTCCCCACTGAAAGCATCGACTGTACGTTCTGGAAACGTAGCAATAGATGATGCAGTGTCTTGTAGACCACCGGATAAAATAGACTGACCCTCTTTGATGAGTGCCTTAGCACCCCATGTATCGGAGTTGCGTGGATCAGCCTGTGTGTCAACGGCNTGTTGTTCAGCCTGAGCTTGCTCTGACTTTGCCTGTTCTTCGGCTATTATCCGTGCTCGATAGTCGTCAGATATGTCGTCAGCTACATTACTTAGCTCATCGACCATATCGTCGTCTATCGTATACTTTCCTGAGTCCATTAAATTGTTATTCCTCCAAAGTCGTTCTCGACATATTCTTCGATTAATCTATTGAAAAACTGTTCTTTAGTTCCTCTTTTTGTTTTGATGGATTCTATAATTATCTCATTTATATCACCTTGCAAACTCTGAAACTGGTTGTTAGGCATACCTCTAAGATTAGGAAAGAACTGTAATACTTGTGTTCTTTCTGCATCAGATAGGTTAGTCAGCCTACGCCAGTCTTTATCAGCTTCAACCAATGCACCCATGATACTATTACTCTTATTAGCTTGTATTCTCATCAAACCAAAGACCATAGCCTTTTGAGTCTGCTCGTCCATAGTATCTCTTACATCTATACCACCAGCTTCTACAACTTCTATTAACTCTTCAGAACTAAAACCATATAAACCAAAATTAGAGTAACCTTCTTTAGCAAGTCTGTAAGCATCTGCTACACTTAATTGAGTTAGATTTCTATTTTCAAAAAACTTTTTTAAACCGGGGGTATCGGTAGGTTTTGAATATAGGTTTGGGTTTTCTCTTACTTCAAAAGATTTTAGCATCTTAGTTTCTATAGTTGTATCATCATCATCATTTAGTAATTGTAGATTTTTAGTCTGATTCTTACGTAAGTATAGAAAACGTTGCTCTTCTTCTGTTAGATCAAAAAATGTTTCTGGGTTCTTCATGTTGCTGGTGTCACCCGGGAACATAGCCTTGTATCTTGCAAGAGCATACTCGTGTGGCATTACATTTGTACCATGAGTAACTTCTCTAAAATACTGTGGAAATGGTGTTTTAAAACCACTTTCGTAGTAATCATATAACTGATCTAATGCACGCTTTTCATCAAGAGATACAAACTCTTTCTGATTCATTGTAGAATCAACACCATTGTCTTTTAAGAAAGTACGATCATTACGTATATCTATTGGTAGTGTTGGTCTGGTAATATCAACCTGAGATGTATACTCTTTGTTTAGTAACTTTTCTAAAATTTTTGGATACTCTAACTCTAGTGCTTGTTCTAGTGTCATGTTTTTATCGCCTGCCATACGTTCATTAACTTTTTGAGTTAGTTCATACTCAGCAGCTTTAACCTGTATATTTTTCTGTAAGCTAGTAAGCTCTATGTTTGGATCTCTAGCCTGTTGTCTTAACTTGTTGACATAATCTTTTCCTACATCTACAATGTCAAATATCTTGTTTGCCTTACCTACCTGATTAGAATATGATTCAGTGCCTACGCCAGAAGTCTCATCATTTAAGAAATGACTTGGTAAAGGCAGTGATGAATCAAGACCTTTAGCTTTTAGTTCTTTACGAAATATAGTCTCTTCTTCAGCAAGAGCCATAGTAAACTCTTGGTCAGATAAGTCTTGTAGTCGTAGCTGTCTTACTCTTTCTTGAGAATTTGTAACAACAGTTTTATATACCTTATCATCAGCCAGAGCCATTTCACTCTGTATACGTGTAAGAAAACCCATGTTACCATCTATCTCACCCGGGCTACCTATGCCAGAATTAGCATAACCTTTAGATACTTTGTTGGTAGATTTGTTAGTAAACTGAGCTTCATTCATAAAGTGACTAACGCCACCAGACTCTAGTCTATATCTTAGCTCATACATCTGTTCTATGATGTAATCTAAAGATTGCTTATCACTTGTAAACCCTTTCTTAAGTCTAACAAATTGAATCAAACCTGTATCTATATTATCATAAACTCCATCGTAGTCACCGTCTGCATTTTTAGAGTTGACAGTTTCTACAATAGCGTTCTTGACAATCTTTTCATTTTGATTTAGATAGTTCTGGTCACTTATACGTTCCCATGTAGATAAGATCTTTTCTTTTTCTTTTACAAGAGCTGGGTACAAACGTTTGATAAAATGTCTACGAAGCTGTCTACTTTGTACATTCAAGCCTTTGGCATTTGCATCTATCAGATACTTAGTAACAATGTTTTCTATTGTATCATCTATAGCATCACTAGCATCTAGTCTGGTTGGTAAGTTAAGAACATTCTTAGCTTGTATTCTACTTTTAAGACCACTAGCTGCAAAGTCATCATAGCGTTGTATGAACTCATCTGTTTCTAAACCTTCAAGAGTAGGTGCAAACTTTAATTTTAGAAAGTCATAGACTTCTTCATTACCGCCTGCTATCTCTCGTAATGCAGCTTCTTGTTCAGCTTCATTCATATCAAGTCTTTTTTCTTGAAACTCTAGAAACTGATCCTGTTTGTCTTCGTATAAATTTTTAGCAAACTTAAGTGACTCACGTGCTTCTCTGTTTCTTTCACGTGCTTCAGCAAACTGAGCTACATTTTTTACTAAGCCACCTAGTGCATTTAGATTGTCAAAAAAGTTTTGTGATTTAAGTGCTTCTATATCGCCTAGTTCTTTGTAAAATCTCTCTAGGTCTTTTGCGTTTTCGTCATTCTGTTTGTTGACGGCCTCTTCCATGTTAGCTTCGGTAGAGGCGTAGTTACTAATCGGTAGGTCAGGAATCCTGTCCCTTTCCGTACCGACTAGATTAGAAAATGATGAGGTCATACGAGCTCCATATTAACGTCAATTTTACTATAGTCTACAGTTAAGTAATTGTCTTGTATACCTACAGCCATTGGATTTTTCTTGACAACATCTTGAGCCATAGCTCCACGCCATCTATCTTTAAATCCTTTATAGTTAAATTCATATATCTTGTAGCCATCAGGTGATACACCAACTTCTTCTACATTTTCTTTTAGTTTTATATCAGAAGAAAAAGCACTAACTATACCAGCAACCTGACTAGCAATCTGTAGAGCACCGCCAAGTCTGTTGCTTGGAGGCATCATAACTGGTGCACCATACTCTGGTCTAATACCGAGAGCTTCTCGTGCTGATGCTTGTTTAGCTTGGAATACACGTTTGATACCTTCTTGTGAGTATGCCATGTTTCGTCCAAATACATTCTGTACTGTAGCTTCAACATCTGCATTTTTCTGTAGTAATTCAAGATATCTTAGTTTACCAAATCGTCTACTACGACCACCTTCATCTGACTGCATCTTAGTGAAGTAGGCTTTGGCAGCATCTTCAACTGTTCTTCTACCTTTTCCTTGGGTAGCCAAAGCTTGAGCATAGGCATCACTCTGATCTTTTGTGAGTCCTATGATATTTTGTTGTTGTGTTCTTTCTAAAGTAACTTCTCTGTTAAAAAACTTTAGAGAATCGGATCTATAACGGGCATCTTTAGCAGCAGCTTGTGCTCTAGCTTGTGCTCTTGCCCCTGCATTAGCGTCTACGCACACGGCAAAATTCAATAAATGTTAAATTGTTTGGCCCATGGGTTAACTTACGTAAAAACCTAAAGCCTAGAAACTTGAGCAGTTTTAAATGTGCTGTGTTTCTGATGTCAACTATATTCCAGAGGAGTGGCTCAGTACGGCTATCGACATACCGCTTGGCCTCTCTTGCAAATGTAATTGGATATCGGTGTATTTCTGGAGTGCAAAGCATCCATATATCACCTTCTTCTCCTACCCCGGCCATGCCAGCAGTCTTGCCGTCAGGCACTGTAAAATACACGTAGGAGGCGTTGTGACACATCAAACGAGGTAAGAGGGCTATTGGTATTCCATGGCCTTCTTCGACCTCTCTACGGTCATCTGAGCGGAGATTAGAGGCAACCTGAGCGGCAGCCTCCAAT
>FUFK010046066.1_pt1 | contig 12665 bp, 15 predicted proteins | sample 1021851 | NCBI WGS metagenome assembly FUFK01 (sample SAMEA51879418, study PRJEB19060) | metagenome
AAACTCACCTAATCTCAAGATTAGTGGTGGAGTTGAGATAAAGTTCTCTTAATAAATACTAAAAAAGACTAGCGCAATGGCAGAAAAATCGTTTGGTGTAAAGGATCTTAATATAGTTGGAGCAAGTGGCGACCCAACTATAGAGAGTAACGGCGACCTAAATTTAAAAGCTGGTCAAGTTGCAATCCAGACTAACACCACAGTCACAGGAGTAGTTACTGCATCTGGATTTGTAGGTGATGGATCAGGGCTTACAGGAGTTACTGGTACTGGTTCTGGTATTGTAATTAAAGACACCAACTCTCTTATTGGAACTGCTGGAACAATTAACTTTGGCGATGAATTATCTGTTTCTCCAGCATCAGCTGGTGTTGTCACAGTCACCGCTGCGAACACACAACTTACCACTGAAGAAGTTCAAGATATTGTAGGTGGTATGGTTTCTGGTAATACTGAAACTAACATCACAGTAAGTTATGATGACACTGGTGGTAAACTTAACTTCGTTGCCTCTGGTGGATCTGTCCCTGCAAACCTTACTGCAACTACTCTAGATGTTGTTGGAATTGTAACTGCTGGTAGTTTTGTTACTGACCTTATTACTGCAAACGGAAGTGGTAGAGGATTCTGTACTAGATACTATGTGACTGCAAACGGTGCTTCTGCATATCGTTTTGCTGGTCCTGGCCAAAGAAACACTGTAGACAACCCAACTCTCTACTTAATGAGAGGATTCACATATATGTTTGAGAACTCCACTGGTTCTTCTCATCCATTCCGTATTCAATTTAGCAATACATCAACAGGTGTAGGAACATATGTCAGTGGAGATCAGAACGGAGTACAGATATTCACAATACCACATGATGCACCATCAAGTTATGAGTATGTTTGCACTATTCATGGCGGTATGAAAGGTTCATTTATAATCCCTAGTTAATATCATGCCATTAGCATTTGGAATTGGAAAGTCAAGAGGAGCTCAGTTTGATCCTCCGATATTTTTTGCAAACTTATTACAGTTCTACTGGCACTGGACTGATGGTAAGGACTTTGACCTCAGAGCAGAGTTCATTCGTCCTACTCAATTAGCTGGACAAGTAGTGGGAACTGACAAACTACCTCAGATTGTGGATGGTGGTGGATCAATCACATATATGAAATGGGGTGGAGATAACGTCAATGATACTGAGGGATATGAAGGTATATACATTGATGTAAATGCAATCAAGAGTGTCCCAGGCGGACTCACAGATAATGTTATCGAACTAGATTTGAGAGGAATGTGGTACGCAGAAGTAGGGACTAATCCAGTGGTGGTAAGAGGTTCTGCCTATCAAGGTGGAACTATGTCACTAGAAAGAGATACACCTAACGTGCCTGGATATGGATTTGTTAATGTAGGGTATGCTCAGTCTTTCATGGACTATAAAGAATCACAACCAACAGTTGTAACATCAGTTGACAGAGAAGGCACAGGACAAAGGGTGGCTCGTGCTATTATAGATCTTAATACATATCAAATAACTTTTTATCAAAATTAATTAAGTATAAATACGGCTAGAAAATAGTGGGAAATCACATGAAAAGATTCTTACCTATAATTATGCTTTTGATGGCGGCTCCCATGTCAGCTAGAGCCGACTTGATTCACAGATTGACTACGAGTACACAACTNAGNGTGGATGGAGCAGCGACTCAGGCTTCAAGAATTGGTTCAACCTACAGTGTAAGTGGTAACAATATCACCGCTGGTACTATGGGTGGACTCACCAAAGCATCTGGTGACAACGCAGCAACCGCCGCTGCATCACAAACTCAAGGTTCATACTCAGTTACCACTGCTGGCAGTGCCTTCAGCCTTACTGAGTCATTCACAATGGGCGATGCTGTTGCACCAATCGGAACTGGTGTTGACGTATCCACTGGTATTGTTGCTGACATGCCTGCATTTGGTAACGTAACCACTCAAAGTGGTGGCGTGGCAGGAAGTCTTGCTGGTACAATTACTTCAGCGGGCGTTATGACACTAACAGCTGGCGGCGCAGGCACTACAGCTACTGGTCAATTTGTGTCTGAAATCAGCGTAGAATAGCAGACTAAATAAAAATGAGGAAAGTAGTCGCTACGGTAGCATTGTTTTCGCTGGCAACTCCAGTGATGGCAGTGCCCGTGGTGCCAAACTTCCAACAGGGCTCCATGACTTCCCGAACGGAAACTCAGTCCACCGTGACGGAGACCATAAATTCAATTGATATGAGGACAGGATGGGAATACTCAGTGACGGGCACAAACGTTTCCAACAATGGAGAGGCTTTGAACCCACCAGTGAACAAATCAACAGTAAACGTGACACCAAGCAGTTCAAGTGGAGCAGCGGGAGGAAACGTCGTGACAGGAACAGTAACAAGTTCGTTCGATTCCTTAGACTTTTCAAGCCCAACGAACTTCACGATAACAAATCCAGGCGGGGCCTTTCAATTCACTCAAAGTTATCAAGGGCCAGGCATGACCAACCAGACCATAATACAGAGGGTCACTCAAATCCAAAGCGTCACAGACACAACTTCAACCTTTACCCAATAGCTTTATGTCTAACCCAGATTGTACTTGCCCCTGCCACACTGGCGGAGAATGTAGGGGGTGTGAGTGCAACAGCCAATCCAATAGCAAATAGCTCGGGCAGTGTTACCAATCAAGCTATACAAGTTTTACAGGGACCATATATAACCAATACTTACGGTGGTGGCGTGCAATGTCAAGGATCTACATTGAACTTCACACCCTATGTTCAGTTTGCAGATTCTAGAAAAGATCCTTGGGTGGACAGTTATTTGGAACCTCAGTACGACATGACTGATTTCACTGGTCGTACAACACAACAAACTATTACAGTAAAAAACTATCCTTGGGAGTCATGGTATGACACAAGGACTAAGGCAGACGGAACTAGATGGTTCCCAGACGGTGAAGATATGGAGATTACGGTAGATGTAGATGGGCCTGATGGCAGACCAGATAATCCTGGCTCTATTTTATGGCACAAACCTGTTCGCACTGATATGACAGCAAACCAATCATTGAATCTTGGTTTATCTGCTACACTTTCTATTCCTATGAATAAGAAGTTACAGAAACAGTGTATGGANGCAGCACAACTACAGAATGATATGCAAGGTCAACTNATTGCAAACAAGAGATTAGACTTTGAGATCGCAAGACTCAAGAACTGTGGCGAATTAATCAAGACTGGCATTATGTTTCATCCCAAATCGCCATACTATTCTATATGTGCCGACGTAGTAGTCACAAATCCAGGCGGACAATTATTGCCGCACGAACATGTAATACCACAACCAGAGTGGAATAAACCAAAGACAAAAGTTAGCACAGACGCTAGTGTTCTAAAAGAAATATCTATTCCGTAATGACTAAGTGGCCAACAAAGTTGACTGATCTTATTGTTGAGTTGCCTATTATTGAAGATGCAACTTGTGATGCAATGGTAGATTGGTTTGAACAAAATAAAGTTAGACAAGTTACAGGTGCAGTAGGGGGAACAACAGATCAAACAGTTAATACTGACTGTTGTAATGCTACTGATATTGTTGTCGAACCATCAGATAAAATATTTTCTTGGATAGCTGGTATATCTCAGTATGCGTATAGTGAATATCTAAACAGAGCGCCTGGGCCTACCACAGATATTGTCTTCAACGATTTTGCAATCAGATCATATAAACCTAATGAAGGATTTTTCGTAGAACATACAGATCAACATGCAGGCGGTAGTATCAATAGAATATTTGCAATAATAATGTATCTAAACACTGTAGATGAGGGTGGGGAAACAGAATTTCCTCAACACAATATAAAAATTAAACCAGAAAAAGGAAAAGTATTACTTTTTCCTGGCAATTATTTGTTCCCACATAAAGGTAATATGCCTATATCGAATTCAAAATATATTGCCACATCTTGGGTAGAGTTTAAAGAAATGCCAGCGAAGTTAATGCGTTTACATGGCAAGTGGTAGTATGTGTACTACTTCGGCTTTATAGGAGGAAGACCTTTCTTCTCACGATATTTGTTTGTCATGATATCGTTACGAGTGAGTCTTGCTTCTTTTTTACCAAGTTTTTTCTGTAAAGTCTTCCATAGTTTTGTAATTATAGGTTTAAAAACTCGTAGTAATAATGGTGTTGCAGCAGCACCAGCAGTGGCCACAACTGCGATTGCAACTGTAGTGGTGGTCTGATTTACAGAAGGCAGAAATTTCTCAACAACAGTGGTAGGTTCATATAATGTCTCACAAATATTTACTTTAGGGTTGTTCGGATCAGGTATCAACTGATGACCAACTACTCTCTCGTCACCAGCCTGAGTTATGTCACCAACTCTTAGGTTTGCAGGGCCTGGGCAGGGAACTTCCTTGTCTTCTTTTGGTGTTTCGGGTGGTGTCGTGTCTGCATCAGGTGGTGCTAGTGGTTCACCTGTGTCTACACCACTAACCTGTTGTTCTGGTTCCCCATAAACAGTCTCCCAAGTAAGCTCGTTAGCACGATAATCGGGTGGTTCATAATATGGCATACCACCATCACATAAAACAACATTCTGATCAGGGTCATCATTTACTAGACTACTACTCTTATTACTTGGATTAGATGCGTTCTCTTTGTGCATCTTGGCACATCCTGGCATCTGTACAATAGGAACTCCTATGTTCACAGTTACAGGAGGACTCCAAGGAATTGCCTGTGGAGGAGTTCTCATCCAAGGCCTGTTTACAGTTACAACACTAACATCTCTAATATTAAGGGGAGGAATGTATTGCAATCCACCATTAATAGTATAGATGTTTGGGATATTATTTGTCGGCATTTGGAACTATCAACCTCAAACCTTTGACAGGACCAGAAGTTTTTGGCCATGCTTCTTCCAAAGCAGAACGAACTTCTTCTCTAACTACTTTTCTTATTTGTTCTAGTTGTACTTCTTGTCTTTTTGCAGGACCGTCTGTGAGGTTATCAACGACAGCTCCACCTCCTACTATCGCACCAGTTCCAACAACTGCAGCTGCACTTCCGTAGGTAGCAATTTTTTGTAAGTCCATAATAATTACCTCTCTGGTTATTTAGTGTTGATCCCAAATTTTAAAACTTCTCTGACCCCAATCAGCATATGAACGTCCCTCCTCTCTATCAATATGATAACTCTCTCTCAAACTTAGTTTTCTTGAGTCTTCCAAGTTACTTTTAAATTCATCATCGGGATTGAAAGGAAGAGATTTTGCATACTCCCAGAATGGAGTATCATATTTAGATCCATTTTGATAGTGCCACAACACAAAAGTTTCATTCTTTTTCATTCTATCTCTTATCCTATTGTTCATAGTAACCCTATCTATTTCCCCATGAATACCATCCCATATCACCCTACAAACATAGTGATAAAAGGATAAAGATGTTGCTTCCATAGGTTCAACAAATCCTAATCTATTGCCCTGCAAAATAGTTCTTTCACCAACAAAAATATCCTTAGCAATATAATTATCAAAATCAAACTGCCCATCGATTCCAGGCAATTCAAATCTTTCTAAAAAATCTTCTGTAGCATCTTCTTTAGATGTTATAGTATTGTTATAAAGATATCCGTAAGAAACACTATCAACATTTGGAATGAGAAATGTCCACCCATTCGGAGTAGCTACACACTTTGTATAGTGTAAAGTGGGATCTGCTTCCATCTTATCATATAAGAGAACAGAATTTAATGGATTGATGAGAGACTCGTAGTTATCTTTATCTCTATTGTTTCTACCTCTGCAATCAAATATTATATCAGCATCAATTTCTTTTTCTGGATCTTCTATTTTCTTTTCGGTGACATTAAATAATCCAGATTCTAATACTACATTAGATAATTTCTGAGGAACATAGTGCATCGCTAAAGTATCCAATGTAAATCCATGAAATATCTTATCTGTCTTCCTTCCCCATCCCTCATACATGAATCCAGTTTTAATAGTGGCATCAATAGGATTGTTAACCCAATCAATACCAAGAGAATTAGATATGAGGGCAGTAGGTCCTATAACAGTTCCCTGACCTACCCTTTCAATTGGAGTCTCTGTAGAATTATGATAGATGTCAATCTCAAATTTAGATCTATCGTAATATGAATAATGCAAAGCAGTTATACATGCTGCATTACCAGCTCCAACAATAGCAATTTTCATAATTAATCATCATCTTTATATGTTCCGTTCTCATTCCAACTGTCAATAAATGCTCTACGTTGTTCCCATGTCTGTCCACTAGTGGAACCCTTACATGGGTTGATGCAATCTTCAAAATTTTTAAGATTACACACTAACCCTGCAAGATCATGAGGACAACCCTCCTTTCCTGTTGACCAATATAGTTGACCGTTTATCCACTTCGCTTCACACCTTGGGCATGTTTTGATATTCATAATTTATCTGACAAAGAGTAACTATTTAGTATCTACTTGATACTAAAAACCTAATGGTAGTACTGGTTCTGTTGGGGCATCTGGTGCGGCCATGGGGTTGGATGGTGACGGTAAAGCAACCTTACCAGCAACTCCACTAAGAGCTCCACCACCGATAGATGGTAAGACAGATTCCATTATCTTGCCTTTAACGTTTTCGATGATTGCATCCTTCCGTACATATACATAACCAACAGTACCCACGACGGCGAGAGATACAACACCACTAGCAATAGCGATTCCATTTACGATTTTTTGTAACATAATTATTTTTGATCAGGGACAATTTTCACAGGAGCTTGTTCGATACGAACTACCTGTGCAGGGGCAGTCTGAGATGCCTTTTCAATAAGGATCTCCATATCTTTTTTAGATATGTTTGCACCACCACCACTNGATCCACCATTANTCTTACTCTTTCCAGCTTGAACGCCGAAAGTTGCTAGCACGCCAGTAAAGACAGATGCTATGAAAGTTGGATCAAGATCTTGTTTTGGTATTTTAAGAGCTGGTGGCAATTCAACGTATGCGAGAGTTAATATCGCACCACTCCAGACCAAGATGCCAAGCCGTACAAATGTACTCAGGATCATCATCTGCTCTTCTTTGTCTTCCGCAGCTTCTTTTAATTTACCAATTAGACCTTTTGGCTTATCCTCTTTTGGAGGAGTCTTTGTGTCTGCCATAGTAAAATTTTATTATCCTATTATATATACGGATACTTTGCTCTTATTTCTGCAACCTTTGAGTCATAGTCTGACTGTGATATTTCACCTCTTTGCACTTTGAAATACATTGGGTCTGTGACAGCACGAAACTCTTGTTCACGCATGTACTTATGGTAAGCGTTCTGTTTTTCTTTATCTGTTGTGACTGCAGCTGCATCTACTAACGCTTGATCAATTTCAAACGGTGTAGTGTCACTGATATCTCTATCAAATATGCCAATATCATCGATAATTAATAGATTTTTATCTGGATATGCTGCACGGATTGCTTCGTGATTGTAATTCATTAGGGTTGTACCTCCATTACGGTCATTCTACTACCACCTACTCTATAACTTTGATAATTATAATATCCAAAATCCCTGTTATAATAGAAAGTTCCAGATCCAGCAGTATATCCATTTCTAACTACTGGAGTATATGTTATTGCAGCTGTCGTGTTAGGAGTATCCACATACCAGAACTGGAAACTATGTTGCTGATAGTTTTGAGTGGTGTCAACATCACAATACATAGTTCCTTGCCTAAGACCATCAGCTGAATAACCTATATCGTTTGTAGAACCACCAGATATTGCTCTTCGGATTCCCCACACAGCATCATATATACCCTGATATGCCCATCCCATTACCATAACCTGTACGAGAATTTTACTATTTGCATTAGTAGGAGTAATAGTGCAAGACAAATTAGGCACTGGTGTATAATTATGAGTAAAAGTAAAAGTAGTTCTTGCAGTGTATTCTGCCGTCTGAAAGTTTGGTCTAGCATCAAGGCCAGTGACAGCAGAGCCTGGTATATTAGAAAGATTCGCTCCAGATCCACTGAATGTAGTAGCAGTTAATATTCCTGTCACTTTTGCGCCACTACTTGTAGTCTCTATTTTTTTATTTCCACCGTCATGATATAAAGCGACTGATCCATTCTTAGTGCATAGTATTGCCTGTTCGGTTATATTTGTTTTTAAACTAAGATTGCCTTGATTATAAATTTCAAACACACTGTCATTAAGATTTCCTAGATAAAATCCACCATTTGCATTGTCTATAAAAGTATTGCCACCATTAGATCCTATTAATCTGAGAGTGTTTCCTAATGTTATATCATTGTTACCAGACACTCTGATATTGGCATCAAATGTAGATATGCCTGTCGCATTGAAAATAGAAACAGTTGAGATGCCAGTTACATTTAAGTTTGTAGGTTTTAAAGTTCCTGTTACAGAATCAAAGGTTAGATTACTTCCTGTTTTCGCAGCAACATAACCTGTTGGAGATCCAGAATATAAGACACTACATGTTGTGTCTGTAGACTCATCAACAACTGCGATTAGATTTGCATTTGAGGCAGTGGTTGCGGTTCCAGCTGAGGTGGCAGTGTCTGCATTTCCAGTTAAGGGCCCACTAAATGCTGTCGCAGTCACGACACCAGTAGCAACCATACCAGACCTTGCAGTAATCAGACCAACAGAATCAATATTAGTTACGTCTTCGTATGTTAATGTTCCACCGATACTTACATCACCACTAACATTGAGTGAAGTTAAAGTACCTAGAGAGGTAATATTTGATTGTGCTGGCGTGGTTACACTTCCAGTCAAATTGGCATATACATCAGTTATATAAGCAGATGAGATACCAGATATGACTGTGTTGTTATCACCTACAATATTTCCATTTGCTTTGATGTCATTTGTAAAGGTTGCAATACCAGAGATTTCTAATTGATCGTATTGAGTAACAGCAGTTACGGTGACAATACCAGCAGATAGAGGTGATACTGTCGAACCATATCCAAAGTTAACACTAGCAGCAACACCAACAAATGAATCAGAATTTTTGATTGTAATACCAGTAGATGAGGCAACAACATTTGTAATTTGAGATCCATCACCTTTAAAAGATGTTGCAGTGATAAGACCAACAACAACATCGGGTGTTCCAATTAATCCTTGAGCGTTAACTGCAACAGTGGCAATACCAGAAGTGGTTGCATAACCAGATATGGTAGATACACCAGCTAGTTGTGCATATATAGATCTTTCTGAGTCCGTGGATAGACCAGCCTTAAATGCATAAGTTCCCAATCCAGCAGTATGAGAATACCCAGCAGTTCCTGTTATGTCACCCACCACATTACCAGTAAGGGTGGTGGCAGTTATATCTCCAACAGTGATATCAGGAGTTGCAGTTAGTCCATATGCAAGGGTAGAACGGATAGATGTAGTCGCAGTACCAGTAAGACTACCTGTAACTATACCAACAACGTTGCCTGTTAGATTTCCTTGAAATTGTTTACCAGAAATCTCAAGGGGAAGTTGATCATTAGATAGATTACCTGATGTGAGGTTATCTAGATTTGTGTAATATGAAGCATCCTGTCCTCCAAGTTTATTAGAATCACTACTAATACCAGAAGTCTTGGCAAAACTAACTAGATTGTTAGAGTCACCAAAGACCGAGTATATTTCATTAAAGTTTGCATTGACTTTGGTTGCACCCTGTCTCAGGGTGTCGCCCGTTCCATCATTACTTGCGGAACCAACGCCAATCGATTGCTTAGCCATTCTTTACAGGACTACTTTTATATTATTTAGACTATAGTTTAAATCCGCTGAATGAATTCTTTTTCATATCTTGTTTAATACCACCAACCACATATGATTCTACCTCTGTTTCCTGTGGTGCAACTTGTAATCCCTTAGATGAGATCCAGTGTTGTGTCCAAGGCAACGGATTGTTTCTTAATGGTTGATCATAGATGGGATCAATACCAAGAGCTTTCATTCTCTTATTAGCAATCCACTCAACGTATTGATTTAACAATTTGTCATTCAAACCAATCATAGAACCGCCACTGAATAGGTATTCAGCCCAATCCTTCTCCTCTTCAACTGCATTTTTAAACATACTAATTACATTATTTCTTTCTTCCTCTGCGATCTGTTGCATCTCTGGATCATCACCATTCATCCAGTTTTTCATTATGTTCTGCGTGAGAACTAGGTGTTGGTTTTCGTCTCTGGAGATAAGGCTAATGATTTTTGCCGATCCTTCCATAAGCTTAAGCTCTCCAAAAGCAAACGAGCATGCGAAGGAGACATAGAACCTAATTCCTTCCAAGATATTGACATTTGCGACTGCTCGATAGAGTTTTCTTTTGAGTTCATTTAATGCGAAGTCCTTTGCTTGTGAGTTTTCCCATCCGTCTTTCCACAGATTACTTTGATCCCATTGATGGGCTTCATTTATAAATTCATCGTATGCCCGAGTTACTGAATTTGCTCGGTCTAAAATTCTTTCATCATTGAGAATGGTATCGAATACTTCGGATGGGTCGGGATACACATTCTTGATAATGTATGTATATGATTTTGAGTGTATCATCTCCATGAATTGCCATACATTCATTGCAGATTCTAACTCTGGTAATGCACAATAAGGTGCGAAAGCCATTCCAGGCCCACGACCTTGTACAGAATCTAAAAGAATTTGGTATTTTAGATTGGAAGTGAAGATATGTTTCTGCTCAGGTCTTAGAGACTGGTAATCAGACCTATCCTTCTGCAACGAAACCTCTTCTGGCCTCCAGAAATATCCAAGCATTTGAGTAGTAAGTCTATCAAATACTGGATACTTAAATGAATCATACCTCTGTACACCTAATGGCTTACCAAAAAACATAGGTTGTTTCTTAGTATCTACTTCTTCTGAATTGAAGACGGTCATGCCGTCAGGTTTAGATGGTGCAAGAGTCACACTCTACCTCCTCTGATAATTCTGTGAACAGTTTTTCTAATTGTGGTTTCACTTCTTCTACATCATCTGGTTCGTCACTCTTCATATCATAAGTGTTCTGATAGTATGAGGTCTTCCAACCATATTTGTATGTGGTAAGAAGATCCTGTGCCATAACAGAAATAGGCACTTCGTTGTCGGGATAATTTTTAGGATTATAACTCCAGTTGCCACTAATAGCCTGATCAAAAAACTTTTGCATTACAGAAACCACTTTAATATATCCATCATTACTCTTCATATCCCATAGAAGAGTGTAATTGTTCTTCAATGTATTGTAGGATGGAACAATTTGCTTAAGAGGCCCCTTTTTGGACTTCTTAATGGACAAGTAATCTCTAGGTGGCTCGATTCCATTTGTGGCATTTGACACAATGGAACTGCTCTCCGATGGCATCTGTGCGGACAGTGTTGAGTGCCTGAGACCGTGTTCCATGATAGATGCTCTAAGAGATTCCCAATCATGTGTTAGACCTACCTGTGTGATTTCATCTACATCGCCCTTATATGTATCAATTGGAAGAATTCCATCAGAGTATTTTGTACTACAAAAATCAGCACATGGAGCTTTTTCTTTTGCAAGTTGATTAGATGATTTCAAAAGATAATACTGGAATGACTCAGTAAGTTTATGTACTGCGTCCCAGGCCTCTTGTGAGTCGTACTTCCAACCATTCTTAGCAAGATAATGAGCAAGACCAATATAACCCACTCCAAGGGATCTACGACCTAATGTGGCAAGTTCAGCAGCCTTTACAGGATAATCTTGATAGTCAATCAACTCCTCTAGAGACCTCACAGAAAGGTCACAGAGGTCTTCNAACTCATCTAACTTAGTCAACTTACCTACATTGATAGCAGATAGGATACAGAGTGCAATCTCACCGTCTATGGCNTCNATATGATTGAATNGGNTCTGTGGGNAGAGTGATCTCTTGACANAGNTTACTCATACTTACCTTGTCCTTNAAGGAAGAGTGNTCATTACAGTGATCAATATTCATNATNTAGATACGACCTGTCTCTGATCTCTCCTTAAGGAGATCCATTATCAATTCCTGAGCTCCGATTGTGGTTCTGGGGATTGATTCATCCAGTTCGTAACGGCAATATAACTCATCAAAGTCAGGGGTGCCAAAACTCTCAAACAAGTTAGGAACATTATGGGGAGAAAAAAGCGAGATTTCCTTATCTTCGATAAACCTTTCATAAAAGAGTTTTGAGATTTGGATTGAGTAGTCAAGTTTTCTGACACGATTGTCCTCCGTTCCTTTGTTGTTCTTTAATACTAAAATGTCTTGGATTTCTTGGTGCCAGATTGGGAAGTGGACAGTNGCTGATCCACCACGGATGCCATTTTGAGTGCAGCATCTGACAGTTGCTTCAAACTTTTTGAGGAACGGTACAACNCCTGTGTGTTGAACTTCACCACCCCTGATTTTANNGTTGATCCCACGGATNCNNCCTGCGTTGATACCGATNCCAGCCCTTTGTGCGACATAACGACCAATGGCCATATCACTACTAAAAATACTATCCAAGGTGTCGTCAGCATCAACCAGAACGCAAGACGCAAACTGCCGAATAGGTGTTCTAACACCTGCCATGATTGGGGTTGGGATGTTGA
>FUFK010072684.1_pt1 | contig 12665 bp, 10 predicted proteins | sample 1021851 | NCBI WGS metagenome assembly FUFK01 (sample SAMEA51879418, study PRJEB19060) | metagenome
ATGTTGTTACTCGTGTGAGGTCGATGGTGTTTTCTTGGTACATTATATCATATAACCATGCTGCCCCGTCGTATGCTTTTCCGACGATTTGGACCTTCGCCGATTCGAGACCTAGATCCGCATCTGTCAATGATATGACGTCTCCAATTCGCAGATATCCGAAAGAAAAAGCCGCTTGATATTGTGTGCGCTTTTCTGGAAGAGATTTTTTCCGTATCAGATCGAGACCGATTTTAATTGCTGTGTCTCTGTCGTGTACATACTCAAGAGCCAGGGCGCTTTCCTGGCGTCCGTATCTTTGCACAGAGATCACGCTATACGGAGATACAATCTCATACGGAAGAGCTGCTTCCTCGTTCCTCGTGTCTCTGATATAAATCGTCCCGTGATACTCCGAGCCTTCGCCGATTTGGTGGATTTGGCCGCTATCGACCGGAGCAAGAGACCGAACGAATCCGGATGCGTACTGTATCGTTACGTCGTTGATAATCTGCCCTGATCTCGTCTCTACTGGCTGGATTCTTTTGAAGAGCTCCGAGGATACAATCTCGACTCGTGGATCGAAATTATCTGTGAGTCTCCAGTCAATAATCGGGTACAGACCTTCGGATCCGTTTGAGATTGTGACCGGTAAAAATGGAATGATATATTTCTGAAGAAACTCGTATATTTTGATGCTCGGTTCGTTGATATATCCGGCGAATTGATACTGATTGAGCAGTCCTCGAACTGACTCAAAAGCCGATCTGTCGAATGTAATATCCAGAGATGACAGTGCCCAAAATAGCAGGTCTCCTCCTCCGGCTAGAGTGTCTCCTGTGTACGGAGAGACGGCTCCTCCTTCTGTTCCTACCCATCGACAAAAGTATTGTATGTTGTCTTTGTTGACATCTATATCGACATCATTTTCCGATACTTTAACGTAGGAAAAAATATTTCCTTTTGCTCCTGGGGCTTGATTGACAGCGACCGAAAAATTGATGTTTCCGTTATTGTCCTCGAATGTCACAGTGCTGGCTTTTACAGCATGACCGGCGATAACAAAGAACCCCTGTATAGGAGGAGTAGACGGGTCTAGAGCAATAAAATACGCTGGTGTACTGGGAAAAGTTGAGCTCGATCCATCAAGTCTTTTTGTGGTTCCTGGTCTGCCGATGACAGCTGGTACAACTTTACCCTCGAATTTCTTTTCTGCCGATATCAATCCATTGCTGATAACCGACTCGATCAGTCCTCCACCTTCGTAATTACCCCTGGAGAATTGGCCCTGTCCGATCGTTGTAAGATCTTGATTGATCATTCGCAGCAGAGAGGAGTCAGATACAAATATCTCATTTTCGACCGTAAATTCACAATATCCCGAGTCCATATTCGGAAATCCGTATACGGGATCTTTGATGATCCCTTTGTATATCGGGATACGCTCATCATAAGTTTGCTGTGGCTGTCGGTTTTTGGTGGTCACATATGAGATCGTCACTTGAGCATATTCGATCCCTTTTCCGAGCATTTGACGGCGCGCGACATCAAAGGGAAATCGCAGTGCCAAAGATACAGACTCACTCACTAATTTTATCTGTCCGATCTCTTCAAGAGTCTGTACGAAATCAGGAACCGAGAGGCCTCCCCCGTACAATACTTCTCCTCCTCCGGATACAGAGAGAACAATCGGTATCGATGAGAAATAATATACAGTCCCCAAAACATCGATCTCGGCTAGAAAACAGATGTCGGTCTCAAGAAAATCTATGCTCGGATACACTCTCATTATAAAACCTCTTGCATTGTCATAGTCGCGACTCTCATCAATTCACCAGCTGAAGAAGAGAGCTCGTTTCCTACGACAGACTCGATCGTGATGTCTCCGATCAATAAGACGAGAGCCTGCTCGTCTTGTCGCAGCAGCTCCCGAGACCCGGTTCCCTTTGCTATTAACGGCAGATATACGATCGGCTTTTTCTCTCCCTGTAGATAATCGAGCAGCCCCTGGAGCAGCGATGATACATCGTTCTGTATTGCGATCGGTTCGGCAGATCCTCCGCTATGCGCTCTCCAATAATCCGGATCAGGAGACGTCCCTTGTAAGGATGTAATATCGACTCCCTCTGTCCATCCGATTCGATATACTCGTCTCGATGGTCTGTAGTTACGAGCATAAATAATCCCGTCATCAGTCTCGAATTGCTCTGTGCCTGATGTGATCGTTATTGTTCGTCCCCGTTGATATTGCTTTCCAGGGATGAGCACGGATCCGAGATGTAACAACCCGATCCGGATATCCTTATCGTATGTCTCTTGAGCTGTGACCCTGAGTCCGAGCGCTTCGAATCTCAACCCGTCTAGGCTCACCAGAAGCGACATGCTTTTCGGTACGATATCGACAGTGCCAGAGGAGATACCGGATAATGTTACACTCTCATCCAGTGTAATTACGCACTGTTTTGTAGTGGTCGAGGTCCCTCCGAATTTGCCCTCTGAATTGCTGACAATCTTTCGGAATACATAGGAGGAGGCTCCGGTCTGTATTTTGATGTAACAGTCTGCCAATTCGTTATATCTAAAATACGGCTGTGTTGATGCCGAGGAATGGCCGCGAAGAGTCCTGCCCTCTGGGACTCCTTTGCTCGATATGGCTGTGTTGAACGTGTCGAGCACAGTCCATGAGCCGCCGGAATAATACTCGAGCTTTGCTGTGATAAAGTTGTGTCCTGCGATGTGCAAGCCGATCATATCATTTGGTAATGACTCGTTTATATGCACCGATGTATCGGAGTCCAATTTGAGAGCAATAAATTGTTCCGGAACATTTCCAGATGTTACACTCTGGCTTTTCCAAAATATCCGAGATGTCGGAGAAATCGCATAGAATACATTATTGATCGAGTATGTGGACTCTGGTGTTATTTTGTACTCGTCTCCCTCGTATGTCTGTCCGTCAGCTGTGGATATCAAGACATTGTCTGTAGTCCATGCGAATGTTCCTGCAGGAGGATAGACGCGATGCATGAGATCGTCTGGGTTCGTAAAGTCGTGCATCGTCTGGGAAAACTGGAATCCTTGAGCAATATTTATGTGTGACCACTCTGTAGTTAGAGAGCCGGTCGATTGTAGGTTCCCAAAATTAACGCGATGAAGAGCCGAGCCTCCTCCTCCGTCAGTAAGTCCGGTCGCCGTTCCTGCGTCTACCCATCGCCGCTTATTGTCTATTGCGTCGATATCACGATAAAACAAAGTAACTTTTGTCGAAGAGAAAGCGACGAGACATTCTAGTCTATTGAGAGAGAGACCTGTCACAGACAGAGCAGCAGAGCTCGCGTTCTCATCCTCGATACGAATAGCAGTAGGAGAAATCCTGACCGTTATCTCATAGTCTGCCGAGCCGTCATCGATCTTTATATTGACCCCTCGATAATTGCTGGTCGTGTCTCCTGATGCCATGCTCTCAATTCGAAAATGTACCAATATACCCAGAGTCAATATATCAGACGTCAATAATCCGGATAGACTGGGAGACGCTGTATAAAACTTTTGACCAGAAAGAGAGACCCCTCCTGATGAGAGCGTCTCCGTCCCTGCTCCTGTAGCTGTGAGTCCGGAATAGTTGGAGTACAGATCGAGACCGAGATAATTAAAACGATATCCAGAGCGATTCCATTCTGCTTTCGCAGACTCGGCAAGAGCCGAGGCTGGCAATGTAACCGAGGAATATCCCCCCAAAAATAAAGCGACGAGGCTCTTATTTGTTGCCGTCGAAACGACCTCCGACAGAATGACTGATCGACCCGTCCAGGATAAAGCATAGCTATTGTTTATCGATGAGCTCGCGTCTCCGGTTTGTAATACTCTTCCGACCCCGTTGATCGTCTGCCCCTGCTTTCGCCAGGAAATCGCATCCTGTGACCAGTGTATAAAATAGCTATTCGCTGATATCGTGTCTCTAGCGATGATATGATGTGACGCATTATCATCCGTAAAACACATCAGATCCCCGTCTGTCATAAGGTCATTGGTTCCGGAGCACGTCGCCCCGGAGATCGTAAGAAATGATCCTGCCGTTCTGAGCACATGAGCCGAGGTAAAAGCAGATGGTAAAGTCATGTAATTAGGGACCTTGTCTCCGTAGTATGCAAGCCGGAAAAATCCGTCGAAAGCGTATAGGGCGATACTGTGAAATGAATGATCGTCTATCTCTGTGTCTGTTGTGATCTTGCGAAAAGACGCCCCTAGATCGGTCGATGCGTATTGGATGAGCCGGTTTCTTTTTGTTGCGCTTGTATCATTCCAGAGCGTCTCGAGACATAGCAGAATAACGCCCTGAGACTGCGCAATCCTGAGCCGTTTCGGGTTGTGTGTCTGGAAACTGGAGCCGGATCCGGTCGAGGTTCCTACAACGATCTCATCCTGTAAGGTTTTGAATGTCCGACGTGTCCATGTCGCCCCGTCATCATTGGAGGAAAATGTCGATATATTCGCTGCGTCTGCTGTGCCCTGTAAAATCGCGATCAGATAGGAGCCGTCCGGTAATTTACAGATGTCCGATAGCATCCTGTATCCAACAGAGAGAACACTCGAATATGAGTATACTGTGACCTCGGAGCTGCTGTCGTCTACACTCAATGTTTTGACTCGGACTCTGTGGAGTGTTGAGGTCTCGTCTGTGTATGAGATCAAGACGTCGCCGTCTCCCGTGTCTACTGCTGCCGGGTGAAAGTGGTGCGCACTCAATAGAGATGTGCTGAATTCCAAATTGGAAAACCTGGATATTGAGTTTTGCGGATCTCGTCCGTATGTCGTAGACGTCTGATTATCCGTAAATATAAACCCTGCTTTGTCTCCTGCGAATCCTGATTTGCTGGTTTTGATCGTGATGTCTGACGCCCCGCTTTGTCTCCCCTTTGCTATCAATTGCATCGGGTTGTTTTGCTGTGCTACTGGGTCCCCTGCTCTTTCTTCTGAGGTTGTATTTGTTGATTGTGCTTTCCACACATTATCCTTTCCAATATCTATCGGAACGATAAAGCCGCGAAGAAACTCTGGTGTCGTGTCTGCCATGTTAATAACCTCGTCTAGATGATCGAGCCGAGATCCCGGCCCTTTGTCGGTCTGTCATAAATCGATCGTAATGTTTAAACGGGTTCATCACAATGACCTGAGGAGATGATCCGTTATTTTGGAGATCCCGCACTCCCTGCTCTCCTCCTATTCGATCGACTGTGCTGCTGTCGAGGATAGCTTCTCCATTTTTTACAATCACGGATTTCTCATCCGGAGCCAGACCAGAGGAGCCGGATATCATACCCCCCATGTGGAATTTGGGCTGCTGTGCTGCTATGATGGCCATTTGAGCCGCTCCAACGGCTGTCATGGCACCCATGGCGATCGGGCCCAGAGGAGCAACGGCCGCGACATTCTGAGCCGTGGATATTAGCACGTCTGCGAGCGCGCTGGTTTTGCGAATATTGAAGGCCATCTCCTGGCTTTCTCGATCTTTATCTCCGAATTGCTCGACCAATTGCGCTGCAGTTTCAAATCCCATACCCAGAGACGAAACCATAAATCCGAGAGCCGCCTGTGCCTCCATTGCCTTGTCTATGCTCTCTTGCTCCTTTTCCAGATGCTCATCCAGAATATTCCCTAGAGTCTCGGCGTGTTTCACCTTGAGCTCGAATAATTCATTCTCTGCGTCTATTTCTGCGTTACGCGTCTCTTCTGCTAGTTGAGCCGATCTCTTCTCAAAAGCCTGCTCGAGCTTCAATAATTTCTCTTGTTGCTCTTCGGTTAGCTCTAATAAATAGAGCCGCTCAATTTCGCTCATGAGCGTCTCATTCAATATTTTTTGTCGCTCTTCTAGTTTTTGGATTTCTTGATCTCGAATAGCAATGATTTTCTCTTCTCCTTCAAGAGAATCAATTCTTCGATCTGCTGCTTTCTCGACGCTGCGCTCTATATCCTTCATCACATCGGCGAGGATTCTTTCTGATTCTGCGAGCTCGTCCACTTCTTGTTTCACTTTTGGTATAAAAGGAGGTTTTGGAGGCTCTGGAGGCTCTGGAGGTTGTCCGTCTCCTCCGGTTCCTCCGGCTGCTGCACTCATGGTAGCGGCAAGATCTTTCCGAAATTCCTTAAGACGTCCCTGGGCTCTTGAGACAGTGCCAGACATCAGACCGGAGGCCCTATTTGTAAACACGTCCAATTGCTCGTTAAAAACTTGTTGTGCTCGAGACGCGTCTTCTGTGGTGCCGATGAAACCTTGTATCAACGCGTTAAGGGCTGCGATCTGCAGGTTCCCCCCGGCGATAATCGTTCCAAATACATCGCTATAAATAGACCCGAGGAAAATGACTCCCTCTGTTACTGAGAGAATCGCACTGGTAAGTCCTTTTCCTGCTCCTCCAGATCCACCCATGAGAGTGTCTATCAATCGGAGAACCTCTCCGGTTATGACGTTGTATGCTGTAGCCGATACGCGCTGAAAATCGGCCATTGCTGAAGTCATGCCCGGTCCGGTCGATACTCCGAAATTCTCTGCCAATCTGACGAAAGCATCAAGATTGTCTATTGCTCCCGATTGTATGAATTTCGGCCCCGCTTGACGTCCGAATATTTCGGCTGCTCTTGCCGCTTTCTCCTCGGCACTCTCGACCCGCTGAAGCGAATCAAATAGATCTTTNAGNACATCGTCTGCCGATCTNAATTTCTGCATACCGTTGACAGTCNCTGTCGTCTGGACTCCGAGATCTTTAAAGGCTTTTTGTGCTTTTTTCGATCCGCTGGCTGCCTGGTGCATCATCTGAGGTAATCGAATTAGGCCCATCTCGAGATCTTCAAAAGACAACCCAGATCCCTCTGCTGCCAAGCGAAGACCGTTTAACGTATCGACCGCGACTCCAGTTTTGGCACTGGCGTCTACTAGTTGATTCGACATGTCTGCGATGTGTTGACCAAAGGCAAGAATAGCAACGGCAGCAGCTGCAACTCCGGCGGCGACTGATGCAAAATCTCCGCGTATATCCATGCTCGATTTCTTCGCTGTCTTGGCTACTCTTTTCAGTGCTCTCTCTTGCTTTCTTGCACTCTTCTGCGCTTCTCTGGCCGCTTTCGAGTATGCCTTATCGAGATCATTGACTAGCTTCTTCGCTTCTCGCTCTGAGACGTTGCCGACCTTTTTCAGACCATTGACAAGATTCTGAACTTCGGCCCGATACGAGATCTGTATGGTTTTGTTTATGTCTGCCATTATTTTACCTTTCTCTGGTCTGTGATGTATGCGTCTGCGAGTTTCTTCACTACGCTATCTATATCCTTTTTTGCTGCGTCCCACATAGCGACCTCGGCCAATAACTCTCCAACGGGTACAATTGTCTTTTGTCCGTTTTTTTTCACGGAATGATCGGCTACTTTTATCATGTATGCATACGGGGCATTATTCGCGAAAAACCCCTCGATCTCTTTTCCTCCCTGTAATATTCGGATACCAGTATCAAATTTGTTATTGGATCCTTTGGAATTTTTTTTCCTCACGATCCATTCTTTCTTCGCAAACTCGACCCGCTTATCGATCTCATCCTCGAGGATTTTCATCGTCATTGGAGCAACGTCTCGAAGTGCTTCCTCGATCAGGGCTTTTTGTGTCCCTGATATCTCGATCGATCCGAGTCCTTTTCCGTATCTCAATCGTCTAGACATCCTCTCCTCCGATATCGTTTATGGGTTGATTGTAGTCTCCGTAATTGATAGCGTTTCTTTTTCTTTTCCGTCTCTTCTTTTTTCGTATTGGATATTTTATAATCTGCGATGAGCTCGGCTTGTAATGTTTTGTCCAGAGAAAAAAACCATGTTGGTTCCTGGTGCCAATATCGAGAAATTACAAAACCAGTCCGGACTATTCCTCCAGCTGGTCTGTAGAAAAATTTTCTGCTTCCTCGACCTCTGTTTCCGTGGCGATGTGCTCGCTCATCATCTGAAATAATTCAGTCCCGATATTGAGCACATGAATCGGGTTCACTTTTTTACTAGCGAGCCATTCTTGCATTTTTCCGCCGTAAGCTAGAAGATCGCAATCTGATAGACTGTATTTCGGTCTATCCGGATGATTCGTGAGCATACAACCCCATAGAGCAGCAAAGAGTCTCCCCAGCTGCGCCCTATTTGGGTTGGTTGAAATCATGAAAAACACGTCCCATACAATGCACATAGATTTCGGCATATCGAAAGTGTAGTCAGTCTTTGATATGGTTTTCTTCATGTCTACGCTTCGGCTCGGGTTATGCTGCCGTATACTTCACCGGTGAAGGAAATGGATCCCGGGGAGCCTTCGGCGATCGATGCAGTCAAGAGAACGCCTTTACATGTGATCTTTGTATTTGATCCAGCAAGAGCAGACATATTCGCTTGAAATTCTACCTCAACCAGGAAAGGCTCGAATCCTGTACCACCACCAGAAGTAGCAGCAGAAGAGTTNTTCGTCTGATATACGAAGTCTAAGATTGTATCCTCGCTGGCGTCTGCGAGTTCTCGAAGATGCACAGAAAAAGAGATGCTCGGTACGGGATCATTTCCTGAACGAAGACCGACAATTGTTCCTCGATCATACACGACGATTCTCTCTGCTTTATCTAGATTCGCGCTGAAATCTCCTGCCTCATATGCGACAGTATATACGGTGGCGTCTCCGTTTTTGATTGTGATGGTTCCGTCTCTTGGAACCGCTACGACAGTACTCTCGGCCATGGTTTTCTCCTATGTGGTCAAAGGTATAAAATGTAGTAATTGGAATGATAAATTAGATATCACATACTCTCCGGAATCTGTCAATTGTCTCGATGACCCCGTCAGTTTTATGTGTAGATTTGAATAGAGAGACGAGTCCGATCTATCCAATAGATTCGCAATGATTGTATTCTCGAGATCCATCGCTGAATCTGTGTCTGTGATTTGGTCGTGTGGACGTATCCGAAACGCGCATCGGATCTCCATATCAGAGAGCATCATAGCACCCTCCGTTTGTCTCTGTCTGTCGTCCTGTGCATTGCTATTGCCTAGGACTACACAAAAAGATTTGTGTGCTATCGTGTTGACTGTACGACCAAAAGCAGACGGAGCTAAAGGGCTCTGTTTAAGTCCAGCTCCTGAGATNCCCTCGAGAGCTGTNGCGACTCTTGATCGNATNGCTGATANCTTGACAGATGACATTATCGTCTCCGACGTCGGTANTATTGACCGGGACGATTGAGAAAGATTGTCGGTTGTCCTCGAGTCCGCTTGTTCGGATCGTCTGCTTCGCCATCGTGATCGGTATCATAGACGAAATTGATTGAGTCGAACTCATCCCGATAGAGACGATAATGCTCGTTTGCAAGATCGAGATATCTCCCGTTGCTCTGTCCGAGAGAGGAATGGAAATCTCGAAATATCAGATAGAGAGAAAGNTGTCTGTGTGACTCGAAAAAGGCTTCTGCTGTCATCATCAGATATTCATATCCCATACCCTCGATTTCTGATTCGTCTCAGTATTTGATACCATGCATCNTCGATATATTGCTGATAGCTCGTGAGAGACGAAGGACGGAGATTATCAAGATCGGAGTATGTCGCCGTCAGGTCGATATCCGAAACAACCGGATACAAGCGTCTCCGGACGAGAGCNGCCATTCTGCGAAAAAGGTATTCTTCTCCGCTTATGGTNAAATTCCACTCCTGGACATATCCCTCTCCGAGCTCTTCAGTCGATGACAATTGAGCCGGTGTATGTGTATANGATACAGTCCCGGCGTCGCTGATCGTCGCTGTGGCNCCCGTCAGGAGATCCTCTCCTGTCGGTTTGATAAGGGTATATGTCGCAGCTGTAGGGACCAATTGCTGTCCGTTTCGATATACTTTGAGATGCGTCTTTTGGGACTTGGATCTCTCGAGTAGCTCGACAGCTCTGATCTGTGCAGCGTATGGAGTGGATGATGTCGTCATTATGCTTTAAATACCAGGTGATATTCGGTGCTATCAGATGCAACCATACAGCCTTCTCCAGTTGCGAGAATTGCGTATGTGGTAGTCGTTCCAGCGTCTCGAATGTGGATGGCATTTGATCCGGCACTCTGAATGAAGAAGAACGCTCCTTCTTTGGGTTCTGGAAGTTTGCAGTCTAGCGCAGATCCTGAGCTATTATCCAAGATTTGAACTTGTGAATCTGTGTAGTCCATAACCCGAACACCTGTAATAGTCTCGGCATTGACGCCACCTTTAAGGACGATATGGCGTGGGATTTTAAATTCTTGCTTGTCTGTATAGGCCATTATTGACTCCGTTTGTTTTCTGCTCGGTTAATGTGTTTCACGACCAGATCTCGAGCGTCTCTGTGTGATATATTGGATTGTCTGGATACTNTTTGNGCTATCCGATCGATCGCTTCTCTTTTTTGCTTATCTGAGCTCATAGCTAAGTCTCCCTAATTTCTCGACTCTTGCGATCGCTAATTTCGTATTCTTGTGCTCTTCTTGTTTTATCTTCAGTCGACTATTGATCTCTGGTATGTGCTGCTCTCTCTCGAGTCTGCTCATGGCTCTGTTCATAGAGATCAGTCTCAATTGTGCGATCTGTGGATGAGGGGTATTTATTACCCCGGAAATCATAAGATTTCGTCTCCACTCGTCATATCCGTCTTGATCGAAATGCTCGATCATCCGTTTGCCGATCTTCTCGAGTCGGATCCATTTGCTCGTATAGTAGTTTCCTTTATGAGCTGGATATACTCTTAGATAATCGTGCTCTGATGCGTCGATTATTGACCAGCCCTGATCTCGGAGTATCGTCCTCATGTGTGACGAGTCGATCCGGCTCCCGACGGCTCTTGTCCCGTTGACTCCTGGAGTCTCTGGAATTGACGACAGAACAGGGAGAAGCATCGGAATTTCTACCGATTTCTTCTTCTTTCCTTCTTCGACTTGTGATCTGTATATTTTCAATTCCCAATTCTCCGGATTATGAGCAAAGAAAAATCTTGCATTTGCTCTAACAGGGATTCTTGTTGTTATTGTTGTGGTTTCTTCCCAAGGTTGAGAGAAATTACTGTAGTCCATTTGTAGTCTCCATTTTTAAAAAGGTGCCAGGAGACCGCATCATCCGGAGACTACATGATAGACCATGCAATCTCCTGACATAATATGCAGTCCTAGCGTTTAGATAGTAGCTTTACGCCGCGATCATCTTGGATAATTCCGAGGCCGATATACCCATGACCCACGATAAACGTACTTGCACTCATAGGACGACGATCGAATTCACAGACGACCTTGCCCATAGACATCAGATCCGCTGATCCTTGGATCCCTGTTGGGATACCATCAACATAACCGAGAGCCATGGGAGATATCATGTAGTTATCAAATCCAGAACTAGCATTCTGATTTACTCCGAGAGCAGAAGAATAAACGTCTACACCGAAGAGATTCCCTTTAAAGTTTTCGCCTTTCGCTTGAAGCATATCCATAGAGGATTGCATTCGGCTAATTGCATTTCCGGTCTCGTTTCGGAGACTGTCCTGGAGCTCGGTTAGCGCTTTTGGGGCCAAAACGCAAGCATAAGGCCCAGGAGCACCACCAGCTGAACCGGTTCCGAAACCGGCTTGCTCAAGTTTAAATATGGCATCGAAAAAGTCATCGACGGAGAGCGTTGTAGTGTTTGCACCTGCTGTAGCAGTAAAAGAAGCAGCAGCAGCACCAGTAAGAGCCGCGAATCGTGTTTCATAGGACCCCGCGATAGATTGAGCAATACGGAACGGATCGATATCAGAACCACCGAATCCAGTCATTGAGGCCAGGTCTGACATTTCATAGATGATGTATTGACGAGCGGCGATCAGGTCTGCACTGTTGATGGTGAGAGCTGTCTTATTTGCGCTTTCGTCTGAGATCTCAGATGCAGCAGCAGACATGCTGTCGAAGCCGTCAAGGCCAGCAAGACGAACACGGACGGTATCTGATCCAGTACCGTTAATTGAGCCCTGATAGCTNAGTAGNGGAGTATTGCGAAGGTTTGAATTGTCCTTAAGCAGCAGGTTGATTTCTTGGGAAATTACNGCAGAAAGACGAAGGATATTTTCCATGTTGGAAAAGCGAATCGGATCGACTGTTGCCATTGATGCACCTATTTGTTAGAGTGAGAGTATAGTCTGAGAGCGTTTGGAGACTTCTTCTGCTGTTACCGGTGCGACCGTATCCCTTCTCTGCTGTCTCTCATATTATAGCATAATTATGAAGGATGCAAGTATGATCGATATAATAGCGAAATGGGTCGACGGAAAATTATTATGCGGCCCAAAAAAAAGACGAGGAATGACCAAAGGAGAGTATCTCAGAGCCGTACATGTCTGTCGGGAGTTTAACGTAATTTCATTCCGGAACCTTTCTTCTCAAGAGCTTTCTTTGCTTTCTGGTAAAGCTCGCGATCGGGGCCTTTCGTCACAGCTTTTCCCTTCTGTAGAAAAGAATAGACCCGAGCTCGAGCCCATTGTGCTTGATTCGCCCCTGGACGATGACCAACAGCCCAGGCAGCCAACCCTTTTTTATATACCTGATCGATAATCCCCTTTGGTATACCGGTCACTTTTGAGACCCCTCGAATGAATCGATCTTGTTGTGATCCCTTNTCCATTTTCGACGTCGCTTCTCTGA
>FUFK010050239.1_pt1 | contig 12664 bp, 11 predicted proteins | sample 1021851 | NCBI WGS metagenome assembly FUFK01 (sample SAMEA51879418, study PRJEB19060) | metagenome
GCAGAAATTGCCGAAAATTGAGGCGAGTCAGAAATAACAAAAAATCCCCATAGCATCAGTAAAACTAGATCAAGAAAAAAGCTAACATTGCCTAGCAGTGGATAAATTAAACAGATGGAAAGACTAAAGGTTAACGATAGTGAGGCAACTCTGCTGCTTTTTAAAGATTTTGCTAAAATTCCACCTAAGACACAACTTATAAAACCTAANCCAATAATTAGGAAGCTTAATAATGAAACAATAAACTCTTGATNNTGAATTTGATGCTGNGANACNGATATTGCTATTAGAATTGGAACACAAGTCCAAAAAGCATATAACTCCCACATGTGTCCAAAGTAGCCAACTGCAGAAGCTATATATTTTCTGTTTTTTAACAGTTCGCTGAATTGGTCTAGTAGTCGAAAAGAAGGTTTTTTGCTTATTACTAAATGAGGTCCGTCACCCATGAGATATATTGTAATTCCTGCAATGTAGCATAGCCCAGAAGTAAGTATAACGGTATATTGCCAATCAAATGAAATACCTAAAGCTCTNATAAGATANGGTAAAGATGAACCTAGGACTAACATGCCTACAAGGAGCCCTAACGTGTTGGGCGCCTTCTGAGGGTTCCAACTAATAATTAGTTTCATGCCAATTGGGTATATTCCTGCTAGCGCCACCCCAACAACTAATCGAGAAAAAATAACAAAGGTAAAAGAAATTTCTTCAAATACGATTAAAGCATTGGATGTTGCCCCCAAGAAACAGCAAAGCATTACAATTCGTGATGGTTTAAACTTGTCTGCAAATCCAGTTACTGAAAAGAGTAGTGTGCCAACAATAAAACCAAATTGAACAGAATTTGTTAACAAACCGAGATCACTAGTTGAAAGCAACCATATTCGTTCAATCTGTTTCAATACACCGTTGGTGCTGAACCATAACGAAGTACCAAACATTTGGGCTACAACTATTAGTAAAATAGGATTATTCATTTATCGAAAAACGTTTGTCTCTAAACTTTATAGCTTCTCGCATTCCTTCTTTTCTCGCTATTTCCATAAAATTTTTTTTGTCTGGCGATCCCTGGGATTCTATCTGGTAATCTATCTCAAGACTATTTTNCAAAGATTCATGAATTCCTGCAGTCTCAAAACTTTGGTTAATAGCCTTTTTCGTTCTTTTGACTAAGGTGGGATCAATAACTGAGATGTGTTTCGCAATTTGCAACGACCTTTCCAATACCTGATCATTTTCGGTTATCTCGGTAACAATTCCTAATTCTAGAGCTGTTGATGCTGATATATCGTCTTTCCCTAATAGAATTATTGCTTTTGCTGCTTTCATGCCGATTACCCAGGGCAATAGCATTGTAACAATTCCCGCTCCGAACTTTAGTTCAGGCTCACCGAAAAAGGAGTCTTTCGAACAAATTGTAAAATCACAAGCAAGAGATAGTTCAAATGCGCCGGCCAAACACGCTCCCTTTACTGCCGCTATTGTTGGCTTTGGGCTATTCCAAAAACGCATGATAGTTCGATGGTCTAATTCAAGGATTGGCTTCCATTCCTTACCTTTAGGGGCTTTTTCCATTTGATCTTTCAAATCAAATCCGGAAGAAAAGGTATCGCCTTGACCGGTAATTAATATAACCCGAACCTTTTCATCACTTTCTGCTCTGTCTAGTAAAATATTAATCTGTTCTAAAGTTTCTGCATCAAGAGCATTGCGTCTTTCTGGTCTATTTATAGTAAGTATGGCTATGTTGCCACTAACTGAATAAAGAATTTTATTAGAATTTTTCATCAAGTAATNATAACCCTTCTTAATNATAAAAGCGATGTTAACTCATACAAAGATTAGTTTTTGGCTGTCAGACTTCTTAAATCCTTATTCTGATTGGCAGAGGAGGTGTAAGTTACATACAATGATGATAGTATTATCAATGCAGCGCCTAAAGTGAACCATAAGCTAATTGTCTCTCCAAAGAAAATAAATCCTATACCGGATGCCCAAACTATTTGGACATAGGAGATAGGTTGAGTAATTGTAATAGGAGCCAGCTTTAAGGCAATTGTCATTGTGAAATGTCCGGCAGTTGCAAACAAAGCCACAACACCCAAAAATAATACTTCTTGAAGGCTTGGAGTTACCCAAAAAGCTATTGCAAATGGAGCTAATGTCAGGGTCACGACGAAATTCAGTGCAACAAGAATTTCCAAAGTGCTCTCTGTTTCTGATAATTTTTTTGCCAATATATATGATGCAGCAAAAAACAGTGTAGCTATTATCATCGACAATTGACCTGTCGCTATACCACTAGTTGTAGGTCTTATAATTATAATCATGCCTATCATACAAATAGCTAATGCACCAATAATACTAATAGAAAAGGTTTCCTTTAAAAAAATAAATGCAGCTATTGAAACAAAAATTGGAGTTATATAGCCTATTGCAGTAACTTCAGAGACGGGAATTCTTGCCATTGCAAAAAACCACAGAATAACTCCAAAACCGTGAGCTAAACCCCTAGTCCAATAAACTCGTCTATTGCTTCTATTTCGTTCTAAAATGAACATTTTTACAATTAATGGAATAAACAATAGTGTGCTAATTATGTACCGAATAAATGCAGCGACAGGCGCAGGAATATCACTACCAATATATCTTACTATGCCCGTAACAATTGCAAAAAGCAGTGTAGTAACCACCATCCAAAAAATTGCCTGTAGATTTTTCATTTATTTTCTTTCTGCTTTGTTGTTATTCTCTTTTACACAAATGGTCAAAGATTAATATTAGGGGTAAAAATGTGTGGAAGGTTTGTACTTTCAAATTTTACTGATGTTAAAGACTTTCATAATATTTTAATTGAACCGTCTTATAATATTGCTCCCTCACACTCTACATTAATTTTTAATCAGGAGATGAGGCCAGATTTTTTAGAGTGGGGCTATTCTCCCATTTGGGCAAAAAAGCCTATGAATTTAATAAATGCCAAATATGAAAGTTTGGATATTAAACCCAGTTTTAAGGATTATGAAACCTGCGTCTTTGTTGCGGATGGCTGGTTNGAATGGCAAAANAACTCTAGGGGCGAAAAGCATCCAATATTTATTCATGCTGATAATGAAATTTTTTATTTTGCTGGTATTAAAAATGCTTCTGGAGCAGCTATAGTCACGATTAACGCTCATCCAAGCTTGACTAATATTCACCACAGACAACCGATGTTTTTAGATCGGCTGGAAACATCTTTTTGGCTAAAAGATAAACNAAAAGTTTCCTCATCTAGTTTATTGGAAAGAATAAAATCTCACCCAGTCAGTAAATATGTTAACTCGCCGATAAATAATGACCAAAGATGNATTTTGGAAACCGATTTAGAGTAATCAAAATCATTTTCATAATGTTTGTTTCAAGATTTCCGTAAATCGCTCAAAGTCGTTAGTATTGTTCCATAAGTGAGGTGTAATTCTTAAATTGCCACCTCTCTCAGAGACAAATATTTTGTTTTCTGCCAAAGTTTCAAGAATGTTTTTTGGAGCTTTATAAGGTAGTTTTGCACCTATAAAATGAGGCCCTCTATTTTCAGGTCTTGGAATTTGCAACCCCAAATCGCTNAGCTTTTTACAGAGATTNAGATTAGAGTTATAGAGAGTGTTCTGAATGTTGGGTATACCCCATTTCTGTATTTGACGGAGTGCCTCTAGCACACCGGGAATAAGAGAAAAATTTGATCTTTGCCCCATATCATACCTGATTGCTCCAGGTTCATAATAATCCTGGTAATCGACGAGGTTTGCAAAATCCTTACTGTTTTTTCTTGTTATCCAACCTTCTTCAAGTGGCTCCCCATTATGGAATTTAGGGGAAACATAAAGAAATCCAGTTGAGTAGGGGCCAAGCATCCATTTATAATTTGCTACAATTGCAAAAGCAGGATCTATTTTACTAAGGTCTATATCAAAAGCGCCCGCNGATTGGGTAAGGTCAACAACGAGCTCAGTTTTACATTCCAAGCATTTTGCTTTCACTTTTTCTAAATCTATTAATGATCCATTTGTCCATAATACATTAGCAGTTGCGCAAACGCTAAACCGTTCATCTAAAGCGTCGATTATATGATCTGTGGCTGCTTCACCATCAGGGACATTTACAGTTTTGATCTCAGCACCTTTTTGCTTNGCTATACGCCGCCACGGATAGACATTAGATGGAAACTGATCAGATAGAACAAGTATTTTTGATCCCGCTGAAATCTGTAAATTTTTTGCGGCAGTCTGAACNCCATAAGAAGCAGAGGGAATAATAGCTATATTGGTTNCAACNGTATGCATAAGGTTCGAAAATAAATTTCGAGCCTCTTCTATATCATCAAAAAAATTGCTTATCTTGAGTTTCCATGGATTGGCTTTTAAACGACTTCCGCTATCTATGGCANTNACNACGCTGTTCAAAAGGGGNGACATGTATGCNGTGTTTAAATATGCGACGTCTTCAGGAATATCAAAAAGATGTCTTTGGCAAGGGATCATGTGTTCTTGTTTAAACTAGGATATTGCTGCAATGCCCTCAGCCGCTTTTTTAAATGCGCTATCAGTTTTCTGAAGATCTTCTTCGGTAAGCGCAAGGTGTGTATAAAGTTTGGCATCGGCTTTGAGTATTCCGAGTTCTCTAACTATTTGATTGAAAGTTTTTGAATATTCAGCCTTATTTTTCTTTGTATCACGGTAATTAATAACAGGTGTTTCAGAAAAAATTATATCGAAAAGTGTTGGATCACCAACAATTTGAAACTCTATATTNTTACTCTTAAGATGTTTTGTAATGCTATCNATTAAAAACTGCCCGTTTTCTCTTATCCTATTATAAGCACCATCTCTTCTAAGTATCTCCATCGTTTTTAAACCAGCTACTGCTGCCAACGGGTTTCCACTAAGGGTACCGATTTGGAAAGTAAACTTTTCTTCGCCAACAATATTTTTATCAAAATGATTCATAATTTCTTTTTCACCGGCAATAGCCGCCAGAGGTAAGCCACCTCCAATGATCTTCCCAAGCGTGCATAAATCAGGCACTACGCCGTACAGCTCTTGTGCACCGCCGTAGGCCAACCTAAAACCAGTTACTATTTCGTCAAAAATCAAAAGCGCACCAATTCTTTTTGTTTCAGCCCTTAGATGCTCTAAAAATCCTNTTATTGGCGGAATTATTCTTTGAAGTGGTTCTACAATTACCCCAGCAATTTGATCTGAATACTCATTCATTATTTCCGTAGCGACTTGAGGATCGTTGAATGGTGCGACCAAGATATCATCTCTAACGGCTTCAGGTATTCCCGCTGAATCCGGCACTGCTAATGGAAAATTTACCATTTTGTTAGGTGCAAGACTCATCAATGAGTCTCCACTCATCCCATGATACCCTCCCTCAAACTTGAGGATTTTATTTCTACCTGTATGTGCTCTTGCCAATCGCATCGCATACATATCAGCTTCACCACCAGAGCTTACAAATCTAATCTGATCGGCACATTTCACTGCGTTACAAATTTCTTCAGCTAACTCAACTCCTTTTGAATTATTGGTGAAAAAAGTAAGACCTTCACTGAGTTGTGCTCGTATAGCATCTAATACTTCTTCATTTCCATGGCCCAGTATCATTGGCCCTGAACCAATTAAAAAATCTATATATTCTTTGTTATCTTCGTCCCATACTCGTGAACCTAAACCTCTTTTTAGACTGATATTAGGGTCGAAATTACCGAAACCAGCGCCTGGAAGTACCTTCTGTGCTCGGCTTTGCCACTCTTTTAGAGAAATATTCTTATTCATTATGTTCTTCTATATAAGAAAAGGCGGAGGAATTTCCGCCTTTTCAAATTTTAATTTATTCAAGTAACACTAATTCAGCGCTGCGTTTGTTATTTCGTTAGTCCAAGCGCCTGATGGCTTCTTTGTAATTACAGGGTCAGAATCACCGGACATTAGCACCTTTACTGTTCTTTCGTAATCTGCAGGATCAAGTGACCCATTAGATCCAGCTGTAAGTTTTGCAATTTCGCCCATCATTCTAACTTGATGCTTCTCGGTTTGCACACCCGCATCATCGTTATCTAGAATAATCATCGCGGCTTCTTTCGGATTTGCTTCTGCATACTTCCAACCTTTCATGGATGCTCGAACAAATCTTACCATTTTATCTTTGAATGCAGCNTCGCTTAGGTTTTTCTCATGTACATATAACCCATCTTCAAGAGTTGCGGCACCTTCCGACTGGTATTTGAAAACTGTTAGCTGTTCAGGAGAATAGCCAGCGTCTCTAACAACCCAATATTCATTGTAGGACATAGTAGATACNCATGCNGCNTGNCCCTCTGTTAAAGGCTCAACACCCCANCCTTGTCTTAATACAGTCACTCCATTTGCACTACCGTCNGTTTTTAANCCTANTCGGCTCATCCAACTNAGGAATGGATANTCGTTTCCATAGAACCAAACTCCCAANGTTTTCCCNTTAAGNTCAGCGGTAGNNTTNACNCCCATATCTTTTCNNCAAGTAAGCATCATNCCNGAGCTNTTAAATGGTTGNGCTATNTTTACCAGCGGAAGACCTTTTTCTCTAGCTGCTANAGCAGAAGGCATCCAGTCNACCATAACNTCGGCCCCACCACCCGCTAAAACTTGNGCNGGAGCNATATCTGGCCCGCCTGGTTTAATAGTTACATCTAGGCCTTCAGCGTCGTAAAAGCCTTTATCTTTTGCTACATAATATCCAGCAAATTGAGCTTGAGTAACCCATTTTAACTGAATTGTGACCTTGTCAGCAGAAAAAACGGCTGATGCACTTAATATAAAAGCACAGGTCAATACAGATAGAATCTTCTTCATTTTTTTCCCTCTTAGTNNTCGTTTCNTTAATTGTTAATCAAATTCNATTGATACGCAANGTTATTTTTGTTGACTAGGATGCCAAAAAGTTGTGCGNTTNTCNATTAACGCAATTAAGCCATAAAAAAGGCAGCCAGCAANTGCTGCAACNAAGATTTCNGCCCATACCATGTCCAATGCAAATCGACCAACTTCGGAGGATATNCGAAATCCCATCCCNTTAATNGGAGATCCAAAAAACTCAGCNACAATCGCCCCGATTAGTGCAAGGGTTGAGCATATTTTTAATCCATTAAAAATAAAGGGCAANGCAGATGGCAAACGAAGTTTAATTAGTGTTTGAGTNTAGGACGCGCTGTATGTTCTCATAAGGTCTTGTCGGCTAGGATCTATAAGTTCTAATCCTTGCACGCTATTTACAAGCATTGGAAAATAAACCATAACTACAACAATAGCGCACTTTGATTGCCAATCGAACCCAAACCACATTACAAAAATTGGGGCCATTCCCACAATTGGTAGCGCCGAAATAAAATTACCTAAAGGTAATAGACCTCGTTTAAGAAAATTAAACTTATCAATCGCAATAGCTGTAAGAAAAGCTGCGCCACAACCCAATATGTAACCAGACAGAGCACCTTTTACCAANGTCTGTACAAAATCAATCCACAGAATGTCTAAAGAACGAGAAAACTTTAAAGCTATTGCNGANGGAGCAGGTAACAAAATAGGATTTATTTGTAATCCGATGACAGCTAACTCCCACATTAAGAGAATAACAATCCCGAATAGAGATGGGACTATAAATCTAGGCAAATTAGCGTCCTTGTGGTTGGATATTTTTATATTAATCCACCATCCCCCAAGCCAAATAATTAAAAAAAGAATTAGATAAGTATTCATCTAATTATAGCCATTCTTTTAAGCGTGATTTTTTGTAAGAAATCTATTGTAAAAACTAAAAATGCAGCAAGAAAAGCAGCAGCAAACAAAGCGCTCCAAATCATAATTGTCTGACCATAATAAGTGCCTGCTAGCATTCTCGCACCCAAACCGGCAATAGCACCCGAAGGAAGTTCTCCAACTATGGCCCCAACCAGCGAAGCAGCAACTCCGACCTTTAATGAAGCAAAAAGAAAGGGTAAAGAAGAAGGAAACCTCAAATACCATAGGATTTCCCTTGAGGATGCAGACCATGTCTTCATTTGATCTAGCTGAATCTGGTCTGGTGATCTCAAACCTTTTACCATTCCTACAACAACTGGAAAAAAAGAGAGATACATAGAAATAATTGCTTTTGGTAACAAACCTGTTACCCCAACCGAATTCATCACAACTATTATCATTGGTGCTATAGCAAGAATGGGTATAGTTTGACTTGCAATTACCCATGGCATAACACTAAGGTCCATTGCCTTATTATGTACTATGCCTAAAGCTAGTAAAATTCCAAGGAGTGTTCCCAAGAAAAATCCAGCCAAGGTTGCCTGCAAAGTAATCCATCCATGGTAAACAAGAGAACGCTTTGAACTGATTTTTTTAAAAAAAGTTGTATTTACCATTTCAGTAATTATCTGATGTGGGGTAGGGAGCTTTGGTTTTTTTAAACTCCAGCACTTTAGTATATGCTCACTGGCTGTAAGGTTTTTAAATTGTCTTGAAACCTTATCAGAGTTCATTGGAACCGCGACAAGATACCAAAATANTCCGATTAAGATTACAATTGTAGAAACGGGAATAAATTTATTTGCAAGATAAGATGTTTTCATTTCTATCAATCCTTCTAAAAAACATCTTCGGTTTGACCAGCCTTTAAGCCTTCTCTCACTCTTTGTGCAATTTTTATAAACTCCCTACTATCTCTTATATTTAAATCACGTTTTTTTGGTAGTGTGCTTTCTATTATGTCAGTAATTCTTCCTGGTCTNGGAGACATAACAACAATTTTTGTTGATAAGAAAACTGCTTCNGGAATTGANTGCGTCACAAAACATATAGTTTTTCTTGTTCTAGCCCATAAATTTAAAAGTTCTCCGTTCAATCTATCTCTAACAATTTCGTCCAGAGCTCCGAAAGGTTCATCCATTAATAGGATGTTGGCGTCAAATGCCAAAGCTCTCGCAATGGACGCCCGTTGTTGCATTCCTCCAGACAACTGCCAAGGGAACTTTTTTTCAAACCCGTTTAATTCTACTAAGTCTATTACTTTTCGTGTTCGGTCTTCTTTCTCACTGGTGGAGTATCCCATGATTTCCAAGGGTAGTTTAATGTTTCCACTCACCGTTCTCCACGGATATAAACCTGCCGCCTGAAACACATACCCATATTGTCTGGCTTTTCTAGCTTCATCAGGTGTCATATTATTTACAGTCACCCTGCCTTCTGTAGGGGTCTCAAGTGCTGCAATTACTCTCAGAAGAGTTGTTTTCCCACATCCAGATGGTCCAATGAAGGATACAAAATCTCCTTCATTGACTTCCATAGATACATTCTTCAAAGCATTTACAGGACCGTCATTTGTTTCAAAAGTTAGGTTAACATCAGATACGCTTATCATAAGTTTTCCTTCGTNTAGATTTTATACTCCAGCTGGTATATTTAAAGGATCACGTTCTATTTTTCTTGGTGTGTTTAGAGCCTTCCACTTTGATACAGCACTATGCAATGCTGGGAAAGCAGGTCTTGGGACAAATCTACCCCTTCCTGGTTGTGGACTAGAGTTCTTGCCCCATGCCCATATTACATCACCTCTAGATAATGTNTATCTTGGTTGTGCTGTGACTTTGAAACCTTCGAAAACATTGTAGTCTAAAATTGATTTGTGGGTACTTGTCGAAATTGTTTTAGAAATCTTTGGGTCCCAAACAACAATATCTGCATCTGCGCCTTCTAAAATTGCTCCTTTTTTTGGATAAATGTTTAGAATTTTAGCAATATTACTTGAAGTAATTGCGACAAACTCCTGTCGAGTTAAACGCCCCGTTTCTACGCCTTCTGTCCAAAGAACGGATAACCTTTCCTCAAGCCCGTTGCTACCATTTGGAATCTTAGTGAAGTCATTTACTCCCATTCTTTTTTGTTCCGTNGAAAACGCGGCATGGTCTGTAGCGACAACTTGTAGGGATCCAGACTGAAGACCAGCCCATAATCCGTCCTGATGCGATTTGTCTCTAAAGGGAGGCGACATGACCCGTCTTGCGGCATGTTCCCAATCTTTATTAAAGTATTCGCTCTCATCTAGCGTTAGAAATTGAATAAGGGGTTCACCAAAAACTCTCATACCTTTTTGCCTAGCTCTTCTAATAGCCTCATGAGCCTGCTCACAAGATACATGAACAACATANAGCGGTACTCCTGCGGCATCGGCTATCATTATCGCTCTATTAGCTGCCTCACCTTCTACCTCCGGAGGTCTTGAGTAAGCGTGCCCCTCAGGACCAGTTACTCCTTCTTGAAGGTATTTTTGTTGAAGCTCNGCAACAATGTCACCATTTTCGGCGTGAACCATGGGCAGAGCTCCGATAGCTGCACATCTTTTAAAGGACGCAAACATTTCATCATCTTCAATCATTAGGGCTCCTTTATAAGCCATAAAATGTTTGAATGAATTTACTCCCATCTCAACTACCTTTGGCATATCATCAAAAATCTGTTCAGACCAACCTGTAACTGCCATATGATAACCGATGTCAGAACAAATTTGAGGNTCTGACTTTCTATGCCACTCCTTAACTGCNTTTACCAAACTTCCATCCTCACCTGGAAGACAGAAGTCNACTAACATCGTTGTTCCGCCAACTGCAGCTGCCCAGGTNCCTGTTTCGAAAGTCTCNGCGGCGGTAGTCCCCATAAATGGCATCTCAAGGTGCGTATGTGGGTCTATTCCGCCGGGGATCACATAAGCGCCTTCGGCGTCAATGGTCTCATCCNCTTTTAGATTTTCCCCAATCTGCTTGATCTTTTCATTTTCTATTAATATATCGGCTTTCCACTCTCTGTCCGCTGTTACAATGGTTCCACCTTTTATTACTTTAGTCATTTTACCCTCCCAATTAAACTATTTCTGCAGCTTCCAATACTGCATGCAATAAAACATCTGCACCTGCTGAAGCCCACTTTTCAGATATCTCTTCTGCCTCATTGTGGCTCAAACCGTCAACGCACGGGCACATTATCATAGCCGTTGGTGCTACTTTATTAATCCAACATGCGTCATGTCCTGCTCCCGATATAATATTTTTATGTGAATACCCTAGTCTTTCAGCGGCTCTTCTAACTTTGTCNACACATCCTTCATCNAAAGTCACGGGGTCAAAATGNCCAACCTTTTCAAATTCCACAGTCAATTCCAAATCAGAAGCAATTTTTTTNGCTCCTTCATATAANCGTTTTTCCATATCATCCTGGACGTCAAACGACGGAGATCTAAAATCTATAGTAAATACCACTTTCCCAGGTATTATGTTTCTACTATTAGGAAACACATCGCATTGACCTATTCCACCAACTGCGGATGGCTGGTGACTCATTGCGATATCTTGTACGAGCTCTGTAATTCTAGCCATACCTAGGCCGGCATTTTTACGCATCGGCATGGGGGTTGATCCCGTATGACTTTCCCGACCATTAAGAGTTACTTGTATCCAATTTAGCCCTTGTCCATGGGTCACAACGCCAATATCTGTATTTTCAGCCTCTAATATTGGCCCTTGCTCTATATGGAGTTCAAAAAAAGCATGCATTTTCCGTGACCCTACTTCTTCGTCACCAATCCATCCGATGCGCTTGATTTCTTCTCCAAATGTTTTCCCTGCTGCATCCTTTCTATCATAAGCCCATTGCAGTTCGTGTACTCCTGCAAAAACTCCTGATGCCATCATTGGAGGAGCAAANCGAGTTCCNTCTTCATTTGTAAAATTNACNACTACAATTGGNTGCTTTGTTNTTATATCAAGTTCATTNAGTGTTCTTATTATTTCNAACCCNCCCAGAACTCCTAAAACTCCATCATACTTACCNCCAGTTGGCTGGGTATCAAGATGGCTTCCAACNTAAACAGGTAAAGCATTTGGGTCTGTTCCTTCACGTCTAGCNAACATTGTTCCCATTTTGTCAACACCCATNTCCAAATTTTCCTTATCACACCACTTTTGGAACAACTCTCGTCCTTCTGCGTCTTCGTCCGTGAGTGTTTGTCTGTTGTTGCCACCTGCGACACCAGGGCCTATTTTTGCCATCTCCATTAGAGAGTCCCAAAGACGAGAAGAGTTTATTTTTAAATTAGCTGCTGGTGTTGACATTTGATCCTCTTAACAAATTTCATATCTTCGTTTTTGCATTATCACTAATTAGCACTAATAATGCAAAGGCAATTATCAAGCCTCCAAAAATTATGTTTGTATTTGGAAAGCTAGAGTTAATAATTATTTCNCCTAAGGCNACCCAAAAAGGAACAGCATAGGTGTATGCCATTACTTTTGAAGCGCTTATTCTTTTCGCTGCAAACTGGATCAAGAAAAAAGTAAAAGCTGTCGCAATAGTTGCCAAGTAAATTGTAGTTATCCAGACCAATGGAGATAGGNTAAGCCAATTTGTTTCAACAACATCATTAGTAAAAATTAAAATAAGTAGTAGAAATCCAGCACTTAAAGTTCCTAAGGTTTGCGATGCTGCATTTTCCCCTTTGTTTAGAGCAGGGATCAAAATAGCATATAAAGCATGTCCAACACACCCCCAAAAAAAGAGTAGTTCGCCATAGCCTATTTTAAATGCTAAAAGGTTTTCTA
>FUFK010069439.1_pt1 | contig 12664 bp, 12 predicted proteins | sample 1021851 | NCBI WGS metagenome assembly FUFK01 (sample SAMEA51879418, study PRJEB19060) | metagenome
CAGGCGATCACGCCAAAATTAAAGACTGGCGTTTATCTCAATCTGAGGCTATAACACGCGACCGAAGACCAGATTTATGGCAAAAATATAAGAAAAATTGAAATGAAAAATATAGAAGAAATTAACAGATCAAATTTAAACAAAATCATTGCAGAGAGAAAACATCCTGACTTTTTTCCAGGGGATATAGTTAAAGTTGGGGTAAGAATAACCGAGGGTAAAAGAGACAGAATTCAATATTTTGAAGGTGTTTGTATTGCAAAAAAAAGTAGAGATATAAACTCTTCATTTACAGTTAGAAAAATTTCATTTGGAGAAGGAGTGGAGAGGACTTTTGCATTGTACAGTCCAATTGTTGATACAATTAAAGTTGTTAGATCAGGTAAAGTAAGAAGAGCAAAACTATACTACTTAAGAGATAGAACAGGTAAATCTGCAAGAATAGCTGAAAAAATTAAGAAAACTATTGGTATTGATTTAGAAACTAAAATTAATGAAGTCACTGAAGAGAATGTAATGCCTTCAACAGAGCCTCAAACTGAAGCTCCAAAAGAAGAGGCTAAAGCAGAAGCACCAAAAGAAGAAGCTAAAGCAGAAGCTCCNAAAGNAGANCCTGCTAAAAACAGAAGAANCGAAAGANAATCAAGANCAGAAAAAATAATTTTTTTCTAAATGTCTCTTACAACTTACGATAAAATTTGGAATGATCACCTAGTTGATGAACAACCAGATGGAACATCTTTATTATTTGTAGATAGACATTTAATTCATGAGGTGACCAGCCCTCAGGCATTTGAGGGACTAAGAAATTCTAACAGAAAAGTCAGACATCCAAAATTAACACTTGCTGTTGCAGATCACAATGTTCCTACTACTGATAGATCAGAGGGAATTGCTGATGAAGATTCAAGAATTCAAGTTGAAACTTTGAATAAGAATTGTAAAGAATTTGGAGTAGAGTTATTCGGAATGGANGANAAACGACAAGGTATTGTTCATATCATTGGGCCAGAGCAAGGATTTACACAACCTGGTAATATTATTGTTTGCGGTGATAGTCATACTGCAACACATGGTGCATTTGGAGCTTTAGCATTTGGAATTGGAACGTCTGAAGTAGAACATGTTTTAGCAACACAAACTTTAGTTCAAAAGAAATCAAAAAATTTTAGGATAAGTGTTAATGGGTCGTTACCTATTGGGGTAACATCNAAAGATGTAATTTTACAAATCATTGGAAAAATAGGTACAGCAGGAGGTACAGGTTACGTAATTGAGTATGCTGGAAATCTTATTTCTGATCTAAGTGTTGAGCAGAGAATGACAATTTGCAATATGACTATTGAAGGTGGTGCTAGAGCAGGACTTATACAACCAGATGAGAAAATATTTAAGTATTTAAAAGGAAAACCAATGTCACCAAAGGGAGAAAACTGGGATAAAGCCTTAGAATATTGGCACACATTAAAGTCTGATAAAGATGCAAACTTTGACAAAGAGTTAACATTAGATGGTTCNCAAATAAAACCAATGGTAACTTGGGGAACATCTCCACAAGATGTGGTGGAAATAGATGGTAAAGTTCCGAGTCCNGAAAACGAAACTGATCCAGATAGAAAAAATTCAATTAACAGATCATTAAATTATATGGGTTTAAAACCAAATACAAAAATCCAAGATATTAAGATAGATAAAGTTTTTATTGGAAGCTGCACTAATGGAAGAATAGAAGATATCAGAGAAGCAGCTAAAATTCTTAAAGATAAAAAAATTGCCAATCATGTGCATGCAATGATCGTTCCTGGATCTGGATTAGTTAAGGAGCAAGCTGAACAAGAGGGTTTAGANAAAATATTTTTACAATCAGGTTTTGAATGGAGAGAACCAGGCTGTTCAATGTGTTTAGCTATGAATGCAGATAAACTTAAGCCAGAGGAAAGNTGTGCGTCGACATCAAACAGAAATTTTGAGGGAAGACAAGGAAGAGGTGGTAGAACACATTTAGTTAGCCCTGCAATGGCTGCAGCAGCTGCAATATCTGGGAATTTAGATGATGTTAGAAAGTACCAAAATTAAATGAAAAAATTTAGTTCAATCAAAAGTATTCCTGCTTATCTTCCTATCGTAAACATAGATACAGATATGATAATTCCCAAACAGTTTTTAAAAACTATTAAAAGAACAGGATTAGGAAAAAACTTATTCTTTGAAATGAGATATGACCAAAGTGGTAAAGAAATTAATGATTTTATTTTAAATAATAGTCCTTACGATAATTCAAAAATTTTAATAGCAGGAAAAAATTTTGGATGCGGATCTTCAAGAGAACACGCACCTTGGGCTTTGTTAGATTTTGGAATTACTTGTGTGATAAGTTCTAGTTATGCAGACATATTTTACAATAACTGTTTTAAAAATGGCATCTTGCCGATTACAATTTCAGAAGACCAAATTAAAGAGATCTCAGAATATTCAAAAAGAAAAGAGGAAATTTCTGTAAATTTGCCTGAACAAACAATAAATTTTGGAAATAAAGAAATCAAATTTGAAATAGATCAATTTAAGAAAAAATGTTTGATAGAAGGACTTGATGATATTGCATTATCATTAGAAAAGTCAGACAAAATAATTTCCTACGAAAATAAAATAAAAACATCAAAGCCTTGGATTTTTAGTGATTAAAATTAAAAAGAGAAAAATACTACTATTGCCTGGTGATGGTATTGGTCCGGAAGTTATGGCCGAGGTTGAAAAAATAATTAAATGGTTCAACTCGAAAAAATCTTTAGATTTTGAAATAGACAAAGACCTAGTTGGTGGAGCTGCTTATGATAAGCATGGTTCACCAATAACTGATGAGGCTTTTTATAANGCACAGGAAAGTGCAGCAGTTATTTTAGGTGCAGTAGGTGGACCGAAGTGGGATAATCTTGACTTTTCTAAAAAACCAGAGAGAGCACTTTTAAAATTAAGAAAAGAATTAAAGTTATTTGCAAATCTTAGACCTGCAATATGTTTTAAACAACTTGTTGATGCATCAAGTTTAAAACCCGAGCTTGTTTCTGATTTAGACTTACTTTTCGTAAGAGAACTAACTGGAGGAATATATTTCGGTGAACCGAGAGGAATTAAGCCTATAGATAATGGAGAAAGAAAAGGAATAAATACACATGTTTACACCTCAAGTGAAATTCAGAGAGTAGCTAGAGTTGCATTTGATCTAGCAAGAAAAAGAAACAATAAAGTTACTTCTTGTGAAAAATCAAATGTAATGGAAGCTGGCCAATTATGGAAAGAAGAAGTTCAATCAATTCATGAAAAAGAATATAGCGATGTTGAATTGAATCATATGCTTGCTGACAATTGTGCAATGCAATTAGTAAGAAATCCAAAACAATTTGACGTGATTGTTACCGATAACCTTTTTGGTGATATGTTATCTGATGAAGCAGCNATGCTNACTGGTTCTCTAGGACTTTTACCTTCAGCTTCTTTAGGAGCAAAAGATAAAAATGGTAATATGCGATCACTATATGAGCCAGTTCATGGATCTGCACCAGACATAGCTGGACAAGGTATAGCGAACCCAATTGCTACAATTTTAAGCTTTGCTATGGCTTTGAGATATTCCTTAGACCTTGATAAAGAAGCAGATAGTTTGGAAAAAGCTGTTCAAGATGTTCTAGACGAAGGTCTTAGAACTAAAGATATTATTTCCAAAGGAATGAAAGAGGTATCTACATCAGTAATGGGTGATGCGATAATTTCAAAATTGCAATAATTTAACATTTATTCTAAAGTATACTTATGCCAACTTATAATGCACCTGTAGAAGATATGATGTTTCTCTTTGATAAATTGAGAAACAATAAAAAATATAATGAGATTGAAAAATACAAGGAAGTTAACTCAGAATTAGTAAAAGATATTTTGGATGAAGCAGCTAAAATAACTCAAAACTTAATTTTACCTCTTGCAAAAAGTGGAGATGAAACACCTGCAGTTCTTGAAAATGGGGTTGTAAGAACACCCCCAGGATACAAAGAGGCTTACCAAAAATTTATAGAAGATGGATGGATTTCTTTATCTTGTGATCCAAAATACGGTGGACAAGGAATGCCAAAAACAGTCAGTACATTTTTTGATGAAATGCTTTCATCAGCAAGCTTGTCATTTAAACTTTATAGCGAACTAACAATTGGGGCATATAATTGTTTACTAAGACATGCAGATGAAGAAATAAAGAATACTTATTTACCTAAAATGGTAGAGGGGAAATGGAGTGGTACAATGTGTCTTACAGAACCAGTATGTGGAACAGATTTAGGTTTGTTAAAAACTAAAGCTGTAGATCAAAAAGATGGAACATACAAGATAAGTGGACAAAAAATTTTCATAACCTCAGGTGACCAAGATTTAACAGAAAATATTATTCATTTAGTGTTAGCTCGATCAACAGACTCTCCGGCAGGGACTAAAGGAATTAGTTTATTTTTAGTTCCCAAATTCGTTTTAAATAAAGATGGAACTGTTGGACCAAGAAATGGTGTTTCAACAGGCTCTATTGAAAATAAAATGGGAATTAAAGGATCTGCAACATGTGTTTTAAATTTTGATGATGCTGTTGGATACATGATTGGACCTAAAAATAAAGGTCTAAACTCTATGTTTACAATGATGAATTTAGAAAGAATAATTGTTGGGATTCAGGGACTTGGAATTTCAGAAATTGCATACCAAAATTCTCTTACTTATGCCAAAGAAAGAAAACAGGGGAAGGCATTTAATTCTAAATCAAACAATGGNGCAGATTTTATTATTGATCATGTTGATATAAGAAGATCACTTTTAAGCATGAAATCTATGATAGAAGGACAAAGAGCCTTGAGTTTCTGGCTATCTCAGCAAATTGAAGTAAGTTTGAATCATTCTGATGAAAAAATAAAACAAGAGGCTTCAGATCTCGTTTCATTAATGACACCGGTTGTTAAATCACTTTTCACAGACAATGCAATGGAGATAACCAGTGAAGCAATGCAAATTCATGGAGGGTATGGATTTACAAAAGATCAAGGTATTGAACAATTCTATCGAGATAATAGAATTACACCTATNTATGAGGGAACAAATTCAGTTCAGGCGGCTGACTTAGTTTTTAGAAAGNTAATTAATAAAAATGGTGATGTTATTGAAAATTATTTAAACCTAGTTAAAGACGAGATTAACATCACAGACAAAAAAGCAGAGCCATTTATAAAACAACTTAATTATCATTTAGATATTTTATCCAAATTTACTGATTGGATGAAAGAAAAAATCAAAAATTCTCCAGAGGATGCTAGTGGAGCATGTAATGATTATTTAAAAGTTTTAGGTTTAGTGGCTACAGGACATGCATGGTTGAAAGTGCTTGAAGTTTCTTTTAAGGAATATGACAGCAATAAAGACTTTTATGAGGACAAAATTCAAACCGCAAACTTTTTCTTCAATAGAGTACTTCCTAGAATAGAAAGTAGTTATATTACTGCNACAACTGGAAGTAATTATATTATGAACTATAAATTTAATTAGCATGAACCATTATGAGACAAATTTGGATAAAAATGATGCTAATTATGTTCCATTAACGCCTTTATCGTTTTTAGAGAGGGCAAAAGATATTTACCCAAATTATGAGGCTGTAGTTTACGAGAGTAGAAAATATACTTGGAGCGAAGTTTATAAAAGATGTGTGAAGTTTGCCAGTGCACTAGATAAGATTGGTATTAAAACTGGTGACACAGTATCTGTTTTAGCGTTTAACACTCCAGAAATTTTTGAGGCACATTATTCTATTCCAATGGTTGGTGCAGTAATAAATGCAATTAACACAAGACTTGACTCTAAGACAATAAGCTACATCTTAAATCACAGTGAGGCAAAAGTATTAATAGTAGATAGACAATTTCACGATGTAATCAAAAAAGCTTTAGAAGACGTGAAGCAGGAAATTAAAATAATAGATATTGATGATAAAGATGCGAATTTAAAAGATTCTAAAGCAATAGGNTCTNTGGAATATGAAGATTTTCTNAATACAGGTGATGAGGNNTATANTTGGAAATTACCCAAAGATGAGTGGCAGGCAATTGCTTTGGGATATACATCNGGAACAACAGGGAATCCAAAAGGAGTAGTTTATCATCATAGAGGATCATATTTAATGGCAACCGGAAGTGCTGTTGCATGGAACATGCCTAATAAATTAAACTTTTTATACACAGTTCCAATGTTTCATTGTAATGGATGGTGCTATCCTTGGACAATGTCAATGATTCATGGAAGAGTCATATGTTTAAGAAACATTGATGTTAAAAAAATATTTGAGTTGATAGATAAATATGAAGTGACTCATTTTGGAGGTGCTCCNATTGTTTTAAATATGCTGGCTAACGCACCAAAAGATCAACAAAAAGAATTAAAAAGAAAAGTTTACGTNTTAACNGCAGGTGCTCCTCCTCCAAGTATAATTTTTGAAAAAATGAAAAAACTTGGATTTGAAGTAATGCATGTTTATGGTTTAACAGAAACTTATGGTCATATTTTACAATGTGCATGGAATGANGAGTGGGATGGATTAGATCAAGACAATCAAAATGAAATCAAGGCCAGACAAGGTGTAAGATATCCAAACACGGAGGGTGTTGTTGTCATGGACCCAGAAACTATGAAACCAATACCTCATGACGGAAAAACTATGGGTGAAATAATGATTAGAGGTAATGTTGTAATGAAAGGCTATTTTAAAGATAAAGAGGCAACAGAAAAATCTATGGAAGGTGGATGGTTTCATTCAGGAGATTTAGCTGTAACNCATCCAAGTGGTTACATAAAAATTCAGGATAGGTCTAAAGATATTATTATATCTGGTGGAGAAAATATTTCATCTATTGAAATCGAAAATACAATATCAAAACACCCTGCAGTATCTCTAGCAGCAGTGGTTGCAAAGCCTGATGAGAAATGGGGAGAAACTCCATGTGCCTTTGTGGAGTTGATAGAAGGGAAATCTAGCACAGAGGAGGAAATTATTACTTTTTGTAGAGAAACCCTCGCTGGGTTTAAACTTCCAAAGAAAGTAGTATTTGCTCCATTGCCAAAGACATCAACGGGTAAAATTCAAAAGTTTGAATTAAGAAAACAAGCTAAAGAGCTTAGCTAATATAGTTTCTTTACAAAATTGGAATAAGATGACAGTAATGCGGGAAAAATAAATGAAAAACTTTTTAATAGCAAAATCAAGAAGACTAAGGGGAACACCGTATACCTCTAGAATTGAGAAACAAGGTGTGACTGCTTACACCATTTATAATCATATGTTGTTGCCAGCAGCATTTGGTTCTGTAGAAGATGCTTATCATCACTTGAAAGAGCATGTTCAAATTTGGGATGTTGCCGCTGAAAGACAAGTTGAAATTTCTGGTAAGGATTCTGCTAAATTAGTTCAACTAATGACTTGTAGAGATTTATCAAAATCTAAAGATGGAAGATGTTATTACTGCCCAATCATTGATGATAATGCAGGTTTAATTAATGATCCTGTGGTCCTACGATTAAATGAAAATAGATGGTGGATTTCTTTAGCTGACTCAGATGTAATTCTATTTGCTAAAGGATTAGCGATTGGAAACAAATTTGATGTAAAAATTTCTGAACCTGATGTTGATATAATGGCAGTGCAAGGACCAAAATCATTNCAATTAATGGAAAAAGTTTTTGGAGAAAAAATNGTAAATTTAAAATTTTTTGGCTTTGATTATTTTGAATTTGGNGGAGATAAACATCTTATTGCAAAATCTGGATGGTCTAAACAAGGTGGNTATGAAATTTATATGGAACACAACGAGTCAGGTTTAAAATTATACGATCATCTTTTTGAAATTGGTAAAGAGTTTAATATTAAACCAGGTGGACCAAATTTAATTGAACGTATTGAGAGTGGTTTNCTTTCACATGGNAATGANATGGANAATGGAGACAATCCATANGAATGTGGATTTGATAAATATATCAATATTGACAGTGATGTAGATTTTTTAGGTAAAGAAAAATTAAAGAAAATAAAATCAGAAGGANTTAAAAAAAAATTGATGGGAGTNAAAATTGATACTAANGAAATAANTGTTACNGGTTCAATGGATTTAATTGATGAAAATAATNAAGTAATTGGAGAATTAAGATCTGGATGTTATAATCCAACATTCGGCCAAGTTATTGGAATTGCAATGATAAATAAACCTCACTTTGAGGAGTCGAAATCCTTCAAAATCAATATAAATGGTACTCATTTTGATGGAAAAGTTTGTGATTTACCTTTCATTTAGTATAAAACTCTAANTATCATGAATATAGCAATAGTTGGTGCAACTGGAAACGTAGGTCGAAAATTAATTGAAGTTTTGGAAAAAAAAAATTTTCCTGTAACCGAAGCTNATTTNGTTGCTTCCNCAAATAGTGCTGGAAAAAAAATACATTTTTTAGGCAAAGAACATACAGTAATAAACTTAGAGAAGTTTGATTTTTCAAAAGTAAAAATGGCATTTTTTGCGGCTGGGTCAGCAATAGCTGAAAAATGGGCCCCAATAGCTGCTGAAAAAACAATCGTTATAGATAATTCAAAATTTTTTAGAAAAGATCCTGAAATACCTTTAATTGTNCCTGANGTAAATTCAAAAGAATTACCAAAATTTAAAAATAAAAATATTATAGCAAATGCTAATTGTTCTGTAATTCCAATAGTTGTAGCTCTTAAACCTTTACACGATTTATATAATGTCAAAAGAATAGTTGCATCAACTTACCAATCAGTATCAGGTGCAGGAAAAGCTGGCATGGATGAACTGATATCTCAAACAAAAGAAGTATTAGAAAACAAAAATGTTCAGTCTAAAAATTTTACTAAGCAGATAGCTTTCAATGCAATACCACATATCGATAGCTTTCTTGAAAACGGAAGTACAAAAGAGGAGCAAAAAAATCATGATGAAGTGAAAAAAATTTTAGATAATAAAATTAGTATTACCTCTACTTGTGTAAGAATTCCTGTTCTCGTATCTCACTCAATAAGTGTGAATGTAGAATTTAACAAGAAACATAACTTAGAGGAGGTAAAAACTGTTTTATCATCATCTCCAGGATGTAAAGTAGTTGATGAACATAAAGATGGTGGATACATTACTCCAGTTGAAGCTGAAGATAAATTTGAAACATTCGTATCAAGAATTCGTGATGACTCTTCACAACCTAATTCAATTAATATGTGGATAGTATCAGATAATTTATTAAAAGGTGCTGCACTTAATGCTGTTGAAATTGCTGAAGCTTTAATAGAAAAAGATTTTTATGGAAGATAAAAATCCAATATCACCACATATACAGATTTATAACTGGCACATNTCCTCATTGGTTTCAATATCACATCGGATAACTGGTATAATAAATTTTTTTGCTATTACTTTAATAGGTTTATGGATAGCTTCATTATTATTGGGTGAGGGTTATTATGAACACACAAGTTCTTTTTTGTCTTCTTTTTTCGGTAAATTTATTTGTATNGGAATAATCTGGTCTTTCACATTTCAAGTTCTAAGTGAGATAAGGCATTTGGTNATGGACTTAGGATATGGTTTTGAACCCAAAACTACAAAAATATCTGGATTGATTGTTTTGATTGGCTCTTTTCCTTTATCAGTTTTAATTTACGCTATCGGAAGGTTAATAATTTAATGGGATCTGTAACTAAGAAATGGTTGTTTTTAAAAGTAAGTTCAGCAATTTTAATACCTTTAATGATATGGTTTGCAATGAGTTTGGCTTCTATTTATGACAAAAGCTATAATGAGGTACTAACATTTATATCTTCACAGCCATCCAAATTATTATTTAGCATGTTTTTGATTTTTGCATATTTTTTCTCTGCACTAAGCATAAGCGAGGTTTTTGAAGATTATATTGAAGACAAAAATATCAAAAATGCCGCAAATAAAACCTTAAATATCTTTGCTATAGTATTTCCATTATTAATAATTATCTTAGTATTTAATTTATAGTTATGAGTTCGTACAAAATAATTGATCATGAATATGATGTAGTTGTCTTGGGTGCTGGTGGNTCAGGTTTAAGAGCTGCAGTTGGCCTAAGTGAAGCTGGTCTAAAAACAGCCTGTGTGTCAAAAGTATTTCCAACAAGAAGTCATACTTCTGCTGCACAAGGAGGTATTTCTGCAGCGTTAGGAAATATGGGTGAGGATGACTGGAGATGGCACATGTATGATACAGTTAAAGGTGCAGATTGGTTGGGCGACCAGGACTCAATAGAATATTTATGTAAAGAGGCTCCAGCAGCGGTGCTAGAATTAGAAAAGTATGGAGTTCCATTTAGTAGAACAGAGGATGGAAAAATCTATCAAAGACCTTTTGGAGGTATGACAAAAAATTATGGGAACGAGACAGTTCAGAGAACATGTGCGGCTGCTGATAGAACAGGTCATGCAATACTTCACACTTTGTATGGTCAAGCCCTGAAGCACAATACAGAATTTTTTATTGAGTACTTTGCTTTAGATTTAATAATGAAAGATGGAGCATGCAAAGGTTTAATTGCTTGGAACCTTAACGATGGAACTATACACAGATTCAGATCTCACATTACAATTATTGCAACAGGAGGGTATGGAAAAGTATATTACTCAGCTACTTCNGCTCATACTTGTACTGGAGATGGTAANGCGATGGTTTTAAGAGCTGGTTTACCTTTACAAGACATGGAATTTGTACAATTNCACCCTACNGGNATATACGGCCATGGAACTTTAATTTCAGAAGGTGTTAGAGGTGAAGGAGGTTATTTAGTAAATTCAAAAGGTGAAAGATTTATGGAGCGTTACGCACCAAAAGCAAAAGATTTAGCATCAAGAGACGTAGTAAGTAGATCAATTGCAGTAGAAATAAATGAAGGTAGAGGTATAGGAAAAGAACAAGATCATGTTCATCTTCATATAGATCACTTAGACCCTAAAGTTATAGAAGAAAGATTACCAGGTATTTCTGAAGCTTCTAAATTATTTGCTAACGTTGATGTAACTAAGGAGCCAATACCAGTTGTTCCAACTGTGCATTACAACATGGGGGGAATACCAACAAATTATAAGGCCGAAGTTCTTACAGTTAATGGATCGGAGAAAACTGTTCCTGGTTTAATGGCGATCGGAGAAGCTGCATGTGTATCTGTTCATGGTGCTAATAGATTGGGCTCAAACTCATTAATTGATCTTGTAGTTTTTGGAAGAGCAGCTGCAAAAAGAGCAGCAGAACTTGTAAAACCAGGAATGAAACATGACGAAATCGATAAAAGTGAGACTGATAGATGTTTAGATAGATTTGATAAACTTAGAAACTCTCAAGGCTCTAACCCTACATCTGAACTTAGACTATCAATGCAAAAAACGATGCAGTCTAAATGTGCTGTATTTAGAAGTGAAAAGACATTAAAGGAAGGCGTTGATGAAATAAGAAAACCTTTTGAGGGCATGGAATCTTTATCTGTAAAAGATAAATCATTAATATTTAATACAGATCTAGTCGAAACTTTAGAATTCGATAACTTAATTAGACAAGCGATTACTACTATGGACTCAGCTTATCACAGAAAAGAAAGTAGAGGAGCACATGCAAGAGAAGACTTTCCGAAAAGAGATGATGAAAATTATATGCAACATACTCTCTCATGGTGTAATGGCTCTAAAACAAAAATAAATTATAGACCAGTTCATAGATCAACACTAACTAATGATGTACAATATTTTCCTCCTCAGGAAAGAGTATATTAATGGTACAGTTTAATTTACCGTCAAATTCAAAAATAAAAAAAGGTCAATATTACAAAGACAAAACAGGATCAAAAAATATAAGAAAAGTAAATGTTTATAGATGGGATCCATCTAAAAATGAAAATCCAAGAATTGATACTTATGAAGTTGATATGGATAATTGCTCTTCTAAAGTTTTAGATATTTTAAATAAAATCAAAAATGAAATTGATCCGTCTATCGCATATAGAAGATCATGTGCTCATGGAGTATGTGGGTCATGTGCAATGAATATGAATGGAAAGAACGGTCTAGCGTGTACCAAATCTCATTCTGAATTAGATGGAGATATCGATATTTATCCACTACCACATTTAAAAGTCTTAAAAGATTTAATTGGAGACTTAAGCACTCTTTACAAACAATACGAGTCAGTTGAACCTTGGCTAAAAACAACAAAAATAAATGACAAAGAAAACATTCAGACAAAAGAGGATAGAGCAAAATTAGATGGTTTATATGAGTGTATAATGTGTGCATGCTGTTCAACATCCTGCCCAAGTTACTGGTGGAATGGTGAAAAATATTTAGGTCCTGCAGTTTTACTTCAAGCTTACAGGTGGATAATTGATAGTAGAGACGAGGACAGAAAAGAAAGACTTAAAAAAGTTGCTGACGAACTTAAACTTTATAGATGTCATACTATCTTGAATTGTACAAATGCTTGCCCTAAGGGCTTAAATCCTGCAAAAGCTATTGCAGAGATAAAGAAAATGCTTGCAACAGCTTGATTACTTAATTAAATAATTTCAATCATGA
>FUFK010041361.1_pt1 | contig 12660 bp, 5 predicted proteins | sample 1021851 | NCBI WGS metagenome assembly FUFK01 (sample SAMEA51879418, study PRJEB19060) | metagenome
ATTTGATATAAGTCAGCAAAGTTATTTATGTCTACTACGTTTGCACCAGCATTTACAATATTGGTTATATTATTTGCAACTGTTGTGACTTCTGTAGCTTTAGGTACGAGTCTATGGAAAGTGTATGTATGTAGTGTGCTTGTAGATTCTACCAAGAATCCAAAACCCGAAGGTATGGTAGCAGTTACACCAGTTATAGTAATATTAGCATTATTAGCTAAGTTACCATTAGATATTGTAAGTGTTCCACCGCTAGGAGTTAATGCACCGCTTGCAGCTTTTATACTTAATATAGCTGCTTGTCCTGTCGCTCCTTGAGGGTTAGTGTTAGGAAAATGTTGCTCGCTATCAATAGCTGTAAAACCACCAACCTCATCTATAAGGTCAATAATTCTTGCGTTAATAGCACCAGTAGTTGCTACAAAAGCGTCAGAACTACTCCAAGTCGCTCCACTGTTAATAGTCTCAGTAGAATCTTGTCTAAAATATCTGTCATCAGATGCAGAAGTAGTAAAAAATGTAGTATCACCTACAGTAGCAGATGAATGTTCGCTGTTAGTAACTATAACTGCATCAGCTATTTTGTCTGCTGTAACTGCATCATCAGCTATTTCATTTGTATTGACTGCATTGTTTGCAATCTTAGCATTAGTAACAGCATCGGTTGCTATTTTACCAGATGTAACTGCACTACTAGCTATTTTACCTTCAGTAACATTTAAATTATTAAGTTTATCTGTAGTTACTGCTCCGTCCGCTATCTTAGCTGTAGTGACATTTAGATTATTTATCTTATCTGTAGTTACAGCACCATCAGCTATTTTACCTGTAGTTACATTTAGATTATTTATTTTATCTGTAGTTACAGCACCATTAGCTAATTTACCTGTAGTTACATTTAAATTATTAAGTTTATCTGTAGTTACTGAGCCGTTTGCTATCTTAGCTGTACTAACTGCATTACTAGCTATCTTACCTTCAGTAACAGCTAAATTATTTATCTTATCTGTAGTAACACTGCTATCAGCTAATTTAGCTGTAGTTACATTTAAATTATTAATTTTATCTGTAGTTATAGCACCGTCTGCTATTTTAGCTGTAGTTACATTTAAGTTGTTTAACTTATCTGTAGTTATTGCTCCATCTGCTATTTTAGCTGTGGTTACATTTAGGTTATTTAGTTTAGGTGTAGTTATAGCTCCATCAGCTATCTTTGCAGTTGTGATGGCAGAGTCAGCCATGTCTGCTGTAGCTATTGTACCGTCTACTATATTATCTGAAGTAACATAAACAGAGGATATTGCATCTCCGTTCCATATAGCTCCTTCTATTTGTAATGCTTTATTTCTACCGTCTTGTGCTGTAAAGTTAGACTCAGTAGCAGAGTTGTTTAGATCTGTAGCTCTTATAGTGCTACCACTTGCAAAGCTAGTATATGCACTGTCTGCATCTCTTGTTCTACGTTCACAGAATACTACTGCACCTTGCGGTAGGGCAGAATTGAACGTAATTGTATTGTTATCAGTGGAAAGAGTGTAGTTGTATAAAGTTGTACCCGCTGCAACAGCAGGGAAGTATAATCCGTCTGTGTTGTTCACCTGTGGGTGACTAGACTGTGCAGTACTACCAGTAGACTGGCGTAGCTGTAGCACTCTAGTACCACCCGACAATGTGACATAAACATCTAGATCATCTTGGTTATTCAGTTGTATTCCTACGTTGTTAAATACAGTTGTAGTTGCATTAGACGTGGCAGGGAAAGTTTTTTTAGTTGTAACTGCCATTGATAATCAATGTTAAAGAATTGGTTAATATCCAGGTTTTCTAAGATCTTCTATGACCTCGTTAATATCCTTGACGGTGAAATCTTGGTTTTGTTGTAGTTGTGTCTTTGTCTTTCTTTCATTAATCCTATTGGTTAATGTCTTAGGATCACCACTATCGGCATAGTTGCCTTTCATTATCTCTATTGCTCTCTTCTTAGCGTCTGTATGTACGGCATCTACTAACTCATAGAACACTTCATTCTTATAGTTATAGCCACCCGCTTCGTCACCCACAAGTCCTAGTACTCCATCTTTAGAAAACATACCTTTATCAACTTTTCTGTTTTGTGATTTGTATGCTTCTAGACTACTTTTGAACTGTTTACTATTTATAACACGTTCTAGCTCTGATCTAAACTGTTTATCAGTAGCAAGTATTCTTTGTACCTCGGATTGCTCTGGGCCAGTGAGTTCTACACCCTCTATTTGTGTAAGGTTTGCGTTGACGTTGTATCTAATATCTACTAAAGCATCAGTAACAGGATCTTTCTTTTCAAAATCTATACCTATAGGAGAAACCATACTAAATAATCTTAGTAAGACATTATCTGGTCTGTTTCTTAGTTTTTTAGGTTGACGTTCTTCATTATATATGTCATATCTTTGTGGTAACATTGGTCTAATTACAGACGCTCTGTATGCTATTTTCTCATTTATAGATTCTAATTCTTTCATACTACCATCTACAAGTTCAGCAAAATCACCAAAACTACCACTATATGGCATAAAACTACCACCTACGTTAGCAAGACTGCCTGTAATAAAACTTTCTGGTTTTTCTGCAGAAAATACGTTAGCAAAATCAGTTAATCCAGATAAAGGGCCATTGTCCACTAGCAAACTACCAGCAACAAAAGATATTCTTGTTAAATTTTCACTAACCAAAGATTCTCCTAAAATATCTGCATCTCCAAATAAATTAGCTACAGTTCTAGCAAGGTTTGACCATATTTCAGCACCTCTATAGTCTATATAAGCACGTTGATCTGTAAATGGTACACCAAATGAGAATGATGTTGGTTTTATACCCGCTTGTTGCCACATTTCTCTTTCTCCAGGCTCTCTAGGTAGATCACCTGTTATCTTACCTTGCATAGCTAGAAGGGTAAATAAGGCTGTTAGACCCATACCAAATTGTACTTTACCTTCAATCTCTGCTATCTGCCCAGGTAGTGTTCTTTCAGTTATACCTAGCTTTTCAAGCTCTACCATATCACCACGTAACATAGCATGATACTTTTTATTTAGTAAAAGTGCAGCAGGTGTGTGGTCAAATGTAATCTTAAGACCGTTAACTGCAGGTGTTATAAACTTAAAAAACAATGAAGATCCTGGAAGTGCAGCTAGTAAGTTAGTAAACTGTTTAGCAACACCGTCTAAATTACTTGTTAGTGTAGCTTTGTCACCACCTAATTGAGCAAGTCTGTCTGTAACAACCTTAACTTTCATAGTAGTGCCATTATCTAGTTCTACATCTTTTATTCTAAATATTTTCTTTTCAAATAACTCTTCAAACTTTGGCTGAAACTTTTTAAAGTCTGCTATATCTACACCCAGATCCATAGCTTCATTAAATGCTTCTTCAGCTAGTCTCTGCATACCAATATTATATCTTGCTGCAGCATCACCCGCACCCATAGTAATAGTTGAGTGTCGTGAAAGAGGATGTACATTGAAATCATGTAAAAGATTAGCAACACTATAACCTATTTCGGTCATTTTATCGTTAGCATACTTATCTTTAAAATATTTCAAACCTTTCCAGTTAGCACTACGCCTTTGTATTGCGTACTTACCAACATAATCCATATCTTTACCCTTTAGTCCTAGCTTATAGTTTCTAATAAATACACTTAGAGTATCACTAAAACTTTTTGTAGCTGCATCTAATTGGAATAAAGCTGATGCTGTTTGCCTTTTGAGCTGTTCTGGGTTTTGAAAGCCTGGTTTTTTCATAAATTTAGATGGACTTACTGGACTAATAAACGCCACCGCTTTCATAACTTGTGGATATACAGCTAAAAATCCAGTGTTAGCAACTGCTTTTACAGGTGTTTTGATTCTACCCAACAGACCATTAAATGATATACCATATAGCTCTTGTATCATTTTAGATGGTACAGTTTTAAATCTTTGACCTTTTTTACCAGTGTAACCCATAAAACTACCACCAAAAACTCTTGATTTTAGGTAGGTTGCTATATCTTCTATAGCTAATACGTCACCATCTGACAAGTGAAATATAGTTATAAGATCTTCAACAGGCTGCATATCACCTGTTTTGTAACCTTGTCTTACTAGACCAATCAAGTTTTCATGTAACTTATCAGCATCCGCTGCAGCCTCAGCTATAGCAGAGCCACGTTTACGAGCTTGTAATTTATCAAGTAACTTGACATTACCTTGTTGTAGTTGTCCATCAATACCCCAAGCATATGTATACTCTTTAGTCTTAACTGTGACTAACTTCATAAGATCAGCTAACTTTTCAAAGTTTTTCATTACTGTTAGACTGTTCTTAATTTCTAGTGAACCTGTAGCTAAGTTAGACATGGTTTGTGCTAACGATTTAAGAATAATTAAGTTAGCATCTTTTTGTATTGGGCCTATAGTATTAATATATCTAGGCTTACCCTGTTTATCTAAACCATAAGAATAACGTCTATATTCTTTTGTACCTAATTTACCGCCTGTACTAATATTTTTTTTGTAATTATTAAGTAAACTANGTAACGTCACCTCTTGTAAAATCACCTATTCTTTGTAGTATAGGTTCAGCTCTTTTTACAGCTTGTATTGCTAAATCGTCATAATCTGCTGGACTATACCTTTTTGACATCTGTGTAGTAATGTCATCTATAACTTCTGTAAAAATTTCTTCCAAATTTTTGTCACCACCCGAAACTCGTTNAATAACATCTTTGGTAATTTTTTCAGCNTTATGTATAGGGCCACTAACTTCTTTTAAAATNTCAGCTTCATCAAATAATGTTGATTGTATATCTGGAGATTTTTTTGCTTGATCTACAACATTTTCTACTGCATTGACTTCTTTGACATAACTTACTTTTTCGTAGTCATCAAACTGATCTGGGTTAACAGTAGGGTCTGGTTGTCTACCAGCATTTTCAGAATCTAAATTAGTACTAGAATATCTGTCATCATTCCATACATCACCTTTAGCTGATCCGTTAGATTGTGCTTTTTCTTGTAACTCTTGTATTGTACCTCTAGCTTCAACTCTTTGATCTAGGTTAGATGTTTCTACATCATTCAAAGCATTATCATAAGCCTTAAGATCTTCTTCATCTAAATGTCTACGTATATACTTATCAAACGGGTCTGCGGGGTCAATACCAACACCTTGGTTAAGTTTAACCTCTGCTAATTTATTTGCACCTCTTTCAGCATTTAAAACCTCTTCAAGCATGGCACGTTTAAATTTTTTAGTACCAGCATCGTTACCAAGTTTTATAGCCTCTTGTATAGACTTACCTTTTTTAATAGCTTCTTTAGCTGTTGTTTGTGCAGTTTTAAAACCACCACGAATTAAAGCACTAAAAAAATAACCTATATGATTAAGTCCAGCTCCTGCTGTTACAGTCTTGAGTCTAGCTTCCCATGCAGTATCATTTTCGTCTATAGCTAACCTTTCCATAACTCCAGGTAGCAACCAAGGAGTGTACTCTTGTGCTAAGTTAGCAATATTAGCATACTCTGATGATTCTGATATAAGTTCTGCTAACGCACCCTCAGCAGATATTTTACCACCAGCTGCTAAAAACTGTAGTGGTTTATTACCTGCTATAAAAGCTCCAGCTGATCTTACTAGCGGGGCTTTTGAAAGACCTGTCTTAGCTACACCAAGACCTCCAACACCACCTGTCCATCTAGTTAGTAAACCAAACTCTACTAGACCTCTAGCAAGTTTACCTATATTTGTAGTATTTTCTGGTTCATAAATATCTGGTATTTCAAAGTAACTACCACCTTGATACTCTTCACTAAAAGGGTTTNNTTCTGGATNTACAGCCTTACCTAATACTGTGTTNAGACCTGTNTCCATANTNTCTTTNGNTAGTTTTAAAAAACTNCCTACACTNTCTNCAGCATCNNNAGTACCNCCNACACCAGCTCTAATNNNTTCAGCTACAGGNTTGGTAGACGCATCACGAACCTGTTGTGCTTCATCCATTCTTAGTCTACCTTCGTCTGCTATAATTTGACGATCTTCTTTTATTTCTTCTAAAGATCTTTGATCTCCTTGAAATGTATTGTCAATAAAGTCTCTAACTTGAGCTTGAGTATTTTGTATACCTTCGCTAAGTTGATTNAGAATACCNCCACCTTCTTGACTTTGTTTTAGAGCTTCTAGTTGAGGGCTACCTACATCTGATAAATTAGGTAGCTCTAACTCTTCTTCTTCAACTACTTCACCTTCGCCACCCATAGGCATCGAATTTTCTAGTTCTTCCATTAATCTAAGATTCCTTGTGTTCTAAGTTTGTGTATATACTTATTAGAAAAAGCTCGTATTGTAGGAAGGTTGTACAAATCCATATCACCTCTTAATATGTATGCTACATGGTATCTAGTAGCCATATANGTATCTCCNTTTGATTTACGCATTGCTGCGTTCCAAGATACTTTATTAAGATAGTCCCATACATCTTTTTGTACTAACTCATCATTTTTATAACGATGTATTGCCTTAGCAATATTTAGATTACGTATTGGATTTTCTTCTCCTTTGTCACCTGCTAGACGTGCTAACATTCTTTTTGTGATTGGATATTTACCAATAGTAGGTTCAATTCTTTTTCCAATAGTCAACTTGTTCAAATCCTCTGTAGGATCTATTTGGTTGCCATCTACAATTTTTTCAAAATGTAAATGCTCACTTGTACTTGCACCTGTGTTACCTATTTCACCTATAACTTCACCATTATATGGAGCACCTACTTTAAGTGCAGGGTTGTAGTTTTTTAGATGTGCAAATCTATAAACAACTCCATCTTTATCTTGTATATCAATATGAACACCATACTTAGGATGACTAGCATTAGCAACAACTACACCATCTTGCATATTAAATGCAGTATGAAATCCAGGAGTAGAGGTTGTACCTATATCAACACCTGTATGTACTAAACTATTACCAATACCATAGTCTGATCTAGCAATACCAAATTTATCTGTAATACCTACTAGAGCATGACCAACATGTTTCTTACCATCTACCAATGCTAACTCACCTGCATCAAGTTCTAAACCTTTAGCTGTAACCTCATTTCTAATTACAGACTCAAAATTCATACCTTTCCATGCGTTAGTAAGACTTCGATGGTTAAGACCATAGAAATCATTAAATGTACGATCTATAGCTTTAGTGCTTGTATTACCTTTAGATTGTAAATCTGACAGTACATTAGCACCTTCCGAGTTGTGTAGTAAATCTTTTAGTGCCTCATAGTTTATAGGTGCTTCATAACCAAAGTCAAGACCAAATGCTTTAGACTGATACTTAGAAAAGTCATACTCTGGTACTTTCATTACCTGTGCTATACGAGCTACGTTTGGATCTGTTAACATGCCACCATCATCTAACTCTACCTTATCTGTTATCTGATCTTCTACAGTTAACTCGTTTGCTTTAATCTCTGCTATCATCTCTTTGACGTTAACAGGTTTTAAGAAGGTTGGTAAACCTCTATCCTTTATTGCATTTTGAAAACCACCTTCTATACCCTTTCCATTGGTATTTACNTAGTANATGCTATTTTCATCTCTAATACCTGCATTTATTTGACCTCTCATCTGACGATCAGCTTCACGTAACGCTTGACCAAAAGTTAAAGTTTGACCTTCGCCTTTAGCAGCAGCTTGTATTTTATAAGCATTATTTTTGATGTCAGACATAAATCTAGTATATGCTTGACCAAACGTACCAGAAGAATCTTCTACATTACCATATACATCTATTGTGTATGCCTTAGATTTATTAACTAAAAACTTTTCAAATGATTTAGCTTGATCTTCTACATCTTTCTTTTCAGATTCTGGATATAGTTGATCTAATACCTGTACATCTGGTTGTGATTCTAAATATGCCTTAACTACATCTGGGTCTAGTGTTGGATCTAGTATATCCTCAGCAGTTAACGCACCATTATCTAATATTTTACCTTTTAAAACACCTACTGTATCATAAGCATCTACTGGATCTATAAATAATCTACTTACATTGTCAATAGCCTCTTTTGATGCTAAAGGGTTATTCTTAAGTAACTCACCAGCAAAAGCTAGTTTATCACTTTCTGTTGCTCTTTCTTCTTTAGGTAGATCTCTTTGTTCTTGTATATAGTTAGTTACACTTGTTTGTACATTAGCTGTTTGAAAACTTTTACTACGTTTATAAGTTTCTGATACAGCATACTGTTTTAGCATTGTAATTGATGTAGTGCTAAATCTATTTGGGTGTAAGTCTGCTAGACTCTTAAATCCTGCAGGTGTGTCACCTTTTATAGACAAAGCATAGTTCAATCTTTTATGTAGTAAGTCTGGGTTTTTAGAACGAGCAAAAGCATCTTTGATAAGATCTTCTATTTGTGTTACAGCTTGATTACCAATAGATGAGTCCTTTGTTGCTTTGAGATGTGGTCTGACTAAACTAACGTAACTGTTTAGGATGTCAGATAATTCTGGGGCTCCTGGGACGTTATCTAGAGAGTTGGTAAGTAGTAGCTTTGTACCTTCAACTTGACTAGCAGCAAACTCATTATCAAGAGCTGTAAAGCGTTCTTTTAAATTAGTTTTTAGTACCTTTCTAGCTGGTTGTACAAGTAACTTATCAACACTTATATCACTTAAATTACTTCTATTTTCATCTCGCCATTGACCTAATACATAGTTACCAGCTACAGCTAATTGATTTTTAGTTAGGTTGGGATCATTTATTGCAAATTCTACACCATTGTTATCTATTAATCTAGTGCTATTTGTTCTTAACTCATTATCAAAATGAGCACTAAATCCTTCTACCTTAAGTGCTTTATCTCTAACTTCATATCCATAATTAAATGCACCAGAAAATATACCTCTTACCTTTCTAGCTTTTTCCTTACCAAATGGGTCATTACTATTTTCTAATTTAGTAGCTAAGTCATTACCTGTTTTAGTAATACTAAGTTGTTGATCTCCAGCAGCTTTGACTGCATCAAAACCTCTACCTTCTGTTAGACCAAAGTTACCAGCAGCTGGATCATCTGGATCTAACTCATCTTCATCATCTGGAGCTGGCTGTGCTTCTAACTCTTCTTCCATCCTAGCTGCAGCTCCAGCAGCATTGTTATATGCAATAGCATCTTTAGCTAAACTAGGTACAGTGTTTGTAAGTAAGTCTCGTAAAGTATTACTAAAGTTACTAGCTAACTGTGCTTCGTAATTAGATACTCTAACGATGTTGTTTGTTTGACGTTGCTCTTCTCGTGCTTGTTCATTTGCATTTGCAACTCTTTTTTTGACCTCTTCTTTTTGAGATGCCTCAAGTAGTTTTGCTTCTTGTAATTTTTGTTTAGTGATGTCAGCAATTTTTCGTTGAGTAAATCCAACTTGCCACTCACCTTGTCTACGAAATCCTTTTGCCATTATCCTGATTTAGTACTCCACCAAGGTAGATCTGGATTGCCACTTCCATGACCAATGCCAGATCCAATTTTTACACCTGCACTAAAGCCTGTCATGATCGACCCTAACATGCTTGGTTTTTCGGGTGCTGCCATCTTGACTGGTCTTACAGTCTTGAACTCAGCAACAGGAGCCATAGGTGCAGCTACGACACTGTTAAATGCTTGAGAATCTGCAGCATACTGACTAAGAAGTGTGTTATATTCTTGTAAGCCAAACGACTGCCTTGCATTAAATAAACTTGCATTTACTGCAGCCTGTTCTTGACCTAATTGACGTTCTTGGTCAGTAAGGGTTAACATAGTAGATTGTCCAGCTGACATACCACTAGCTAATATTGTACCTTGTGCTCGTATAGATTCTGCTAATTTTTGTTGTCCTTCAAATGCAGCCTCTGTAACTTTTTCTTGTAGTTTTAGTTGGTTAGCTGTTGAAGCTCTTGATTGTTCTAATTGGTTGATGTCCTTCTGACGTTCCATCGCTGTAACGGACGCAGATTGGGCATCTAGTTGTGCTTTAAATAAGTCTTGTTTTTGTTGATCTTTGAAAGCAGAAATTTGTATCTTGTTAAGATAGTCCTGCTTTGCCATGTAGTTTGATCTATCTACTGCAGCTTTCTGGGCTCGGTATTGTGCCATTTTTGCTTGGCGATCTGCAATCGCAGAGCCGACACCACCTATTCCAGCTAAAGCTAGTGTTACTGTACACATAGTTTGTAAAATTCAATAAGGGGTACACCATTGTAAACTGTGTAATTTAAGAAGTTAAACTTTAGCAGTTTGAGCAATTTGATGTGTTGCTCATTACGCATGTCTGCATAGTTGTGTAAATAAGGATTAGATAGGCTGGCTATCCAGCGTCTCGCCTCTCTTACAAATGTATGTGGATATTCTGCACAAGCATCTGTACATAACATCCAAATTGTGTTTTGAGAGGTTACTCCCGCCACTCCAGCAGTCTTGCCGTTGGGAACCTTAAAAAATACAGAATACTTAGAATGAAAATATGAGTGTAAGACTGCAGCATGTGCTTGCAATCCTGTTGTATCTTCTGCTTCACGTTTATCCTCAAAACGTAGGTTCAGCCCTACCTCCAAAGCTAAGTCTGGAGTGCAAGGCTGAATATACTTACCTTCGTACATGTCGTTTTTGGTTGTAGTTGCCATCCCAGCTTGCTGAGATTAAAGCGGTAGAAAAAGGGTCGGGCATTTTTATTTGTAAAGTAAACTTATCATTTTTCTTCTGTATAGGTACTCTTACTGACTTTGATAAAGTAGCAGGTGGTTCATTGAAATTACTAGAGTTAGTAAACATACCAGACTCCTCATGTTTATAAGAATCCATATCTGCGTATGTTGGATTAACGTGAAACTCCATTGGGCCAGATACTCCCATCTCAAAGTTTATACCTGATATTCTTAACTCAGCATCTAAATCATAGGTGTTTTGACCTACATTTAAGTAATATGTTGGTAGTTCAATAGTGCTTGTATACTTATAACCTACGGCAACTTTTGCTGTACTAGCTATGTTTATGTTGTTAAAAGTAACTGTATTACTACTTACAGAATCAGCTGCACGGACTATACCAGCAATAGAATTACCATCACTGTCGTTACCAGATAAACCAACCATAAACAAATTAGTAGCATTACTAGGTGAATATGGTATAGTAAGTACAGTTTTCTCTGGAGCTGAAGTTGTTTGAGCTGACCCAGCAACGTTTGTAGCTATAGCCATATTATCTAGGTGTGCCTCAAACCATCTTGCTGTCTTAAGCGGAGAACCTACATCAGCTGCAGTACCACCTAATACATATGTCCTGTCACTACTTGCATCAGCAACATACTCATGTTTACATAAATTGTAAGCACCATTATAATATGTAACCGTAAAGAAACTACCACCTGTGTATAACATGTGTTGTAGAGTTCCTGTTATTGTCCAGCTATACCATGCAGACTGTTCTCTTTGATTACCAGCATTATAGTATTTGTAATGATAAACTGCAGTGTCTCCTTTTTTACCATAACTAACTATACCTATAGCAGGAGAGTTAGTAGCTTTAGTTATATCTTTAGGTAAAAATTCTGGAACTACTCGTGTCTGTTCTATAATTGAAGGAGGTGTGTCATCATCTATTACCGTAGCCTCAAATGCTCTTGCATAAGCTGATACGTTAGATGTAAACAAAACTGAAGTTCCAAGATCAACAGGTTCTATAGTTGAGTCACATTCATAACTTGCAAGTTTTTTAAGTCTAGCTGTTTTAGGACTAAATATATCAGATTCTGTAAATAATAAAAACTGAGCATTATCACTAAACATCATGACACCTTTTTGTATAGGTAGTACATGATTTATAAATGCAGGTTTCTTATCAGATACAGTTATATCTATTGGGTTATCATCACTAGCAGCAATAGCGGAAGTTATAAAAAAATCAAAAAACCTACCTGGCTGACTTAAAATAATATTTTCATCAGAAATAATACCTAATCTATTACGATGAAAAAATATTTGTTGTATCTCAAAATCAACAAACGTAGGAAATGGGTTAGAAACATTATCTCCAACAGTTCTATTCTTCCAGTAGTTTTCATTACCTTGAGCTGTAGCTGTAGCTTGATCTAATTTTNCAAATGTAAATGTACCATTACGATTATTAATTAAAGCATGAGGCATAGTAGCAGGATCTAAACCTAACTTCATAGTTTGGTTGGCTGCAGTACCCGCAAAGTTATGCGGTCTNACTGTTTCCTCCCAACTACCTGATCCAGAAACTTCATTATCTGCTTCAAATTTAACATAATAATCATCAGTCTCTAAATCACCAGTGTTGGAAATTTGAGCTACATAACCGTGCTTACACATTGCTGGTAAGCGACTAATATCTTGAGCTCTTTGACCAATCACACTCATGTTTTCATTTACAGCTCCACCAAGAAAGTTAATACCACCAGCTTCAACTCCTTGTATAAACAAACCACTACCAATTATTTCTGACGAAAAGTTACCTGTATTACCATTTGAATCAAATAAATCACTATCTACTTTAGTTGTTAGTTCACCTAAAATAGTAGCCATACTAATTGAACCATTATCAGGATTCTTAGGAGTTTGATAGTATGCTATACCAGTCACACCTG
>FUFK010045056.1_pt1 | contig 12654 bp, 16 predicted proteins | sample 1021851 | NCBI WGS metagenome assembly FUFK01 (sample SAMEA51879418, study PRJEB19060) | metagenome
ACAACTGATTAAGGCACTTTTAGCACACGCTCAAGGTGACATTCAAAAGCACGTTGCNAANGTAGAAGTTTACCTTACAAATCCTGCGGGNATAGGTGANCANTCTAATATTGTTGAAGCAATTGAAGGAGAACTTGATATGATTGCGAAGTATCAAGATCAGATTGATATTATACACAAGTATTTTAAGAAATGAAAGAGGAAAGACCTTGGGGTTGGTATGAAGTAATTGATCAAGGCGACAGATATAAAGTCAAAAATATTGAAGTTAAATCTGGTTCAAGTTTATCTCTTCAACAACATCATCATCGCACGGAGCATTGGATTGTCGTGAGTGGCACTGCATTGGTTCAATTAAATGATGATAAACAATTATTGACAGAGAATCAAAGCACATATATACCACTTGGTTGTAAGCATCGTTTGTCAAATCCTGGTAAGATACCACTGAAAATTATTGAAGTTCAAAGTGGTTCATATCTAGAAGAAGATGATATCGTAAGGTTCAATGATAATTACGGAAGGACTTGACAATACATAGTATTCTCTTTATTATGACATTATGAAATACGCTAGAACAGCATTAATAACAGGCATAACTGGGCAGGATGGTTCTTATCTTGCCGAGTTTTTATTGTCTAAAGGGTATGATGTGCACGGTATTGTGAGGAGAAGTTCTCTGATTAATACACATCGTATTGACCCTATCTACGAAAAGATTAAACTTCATTATGGTGATATGACCGATTCTGGGAGTATTATTCATATTATACAGAAAGTTCAACCACAAGAAATTTATAATCTTGCAGCACAAAGTCACGTTAAAGTTTCTTTTGAGTTGCCAGAATATACTGGTATGGTTGATGCAATGGGAACACTTCGTATTCTTGAAGCTGTAAGAATACTTGGTATGCAAGATGATGTACGCATTTATCAGGCATCTACATCAGAACTTTATGGAGAAGCACAAGAGTTTCCACAGACAGAGACAACACCATTTCATCCACGTTCTCCATATGGAGTTGCAAAACTCTATGGTTATTGGATAATTAAGAACTATCGTGAAGCATATAATATGCACTGTAGTTCTGGTATTCTATTCAATCANGAATCNCCTAGAAGAGGAGAAACTTTTGTTACTCGTAAGATTACAAGAGGTCTTTCACAAATATCTGTTGGATTACAGAACATTTTGTATCTTGGTAATCTTGATGCAAAGAGAGATTGGGGACACGCAAAAGACTATGTTGAAGCAATGTGGTTAATGTTACAGCAAGATAAACCAGATGATTATGTGATTGCAACTGGTGAACAATATTCTGTTCGTGATTTTGTAGAAGCAGCAGCACCACTATTTGGTTTTAATATTGAGTGGATGGGAGAAGGTCTTGATGAAATTGGTATAGATAAGACTACAAAGAGAACAATTGTTGCTGTAAATGAAAAGTATTTCAGACCTGCAGAGGTTGAAAGTTTACTTGGTGATGCAACAAAGGCAAAAGAAAAATTAGGATGGGAACCTAAAACAACATTCAAACAATTAGTTGAGGATATGTGTATCTATGGACAGTGATTCAAAAATTTTTGTAGCAGGACATAATGGATTAGTTGGTTCTGCAATCGTTCGTAATCTTGAATCGAATGGACATACAAATATAATTACAAGAACTCGTGATGAACTTGATTTGACAAATAGCAATGCTGTTAAGAATTTCTTTATGGAAGAAAAACCAGAGTATGTTTTTCTTGCAGCAGCAAAAGTAGGTGGCATTGGTGGTAACTCTGATTATCCTGCTGATTTCATTTATCAGAATCTGATGATACAATCAAATGTAATTCATTCAGCATACATCTTTGGTGTTAAAAAACTTGTATTCTTAGGTTCATCTTGCATTTATCCAAAATTTGCAAAAATACCAATATCAGAAGACCAATTATTAACTGGTTCTCTAGAACCAAGTAACGATTCATATGCGATTGCAAAGATTGCAGGTATTAAAATGTGTCAAGCATATCGTAAGCAGTTTGGTTTTAACGCTGTTGCTGTAATGCCAACTAATCTATACGGACCAAATGATAATTTTGACCATAATTATGGACACGTTTTACCATCATTGATTGCTAAGTTTCATGGTTCAAAAGAGAAGAGTGAACATTGGGTTGTTAAATTATGGGGTGATGGTTCACCTAAGAGAGAGTTTCTACACGTTGATGATTTAGCAGAAGCACTTAATATTATTATGGAAAGATATGATGATGAAGAAATAATCAATGTAGGAACAGGTGAGGATATTACTATTAAAGAACTTGCGGAGATGATAGTCGAAGTTACTGGTTATGAGAATGAATATGAGTGGGATACGTCAAAACCAAATGGAACACTTCGTAAAGTTTTAGATGTAGATAAGATTAAATCATTAGGATGGGAGCCTGAGATTGGATTAAGAGAAGGACTTGAAAGCACATATGAATGGTATAAGAAGAGTATAGGGTATGAAGAGGTTGTCCATAAAGTCAGTCCTTTTAGAAGATTTCTAAACTGGATGGATCAATGAGAGTTGCTGTACTAGGTTCGAGTGGACAAATAGGAGCATATCTTATAGAACATCTCACAAAGAAAGGACATCTCGTAAGAGAGTTTGATATTGTGAATGGCAATCACGAAGATATGACACATATTCCAAATACGTTTCTAAGAAATGTAATTATGGATTCAGACTTTGTTTTCTTTCTTGCATTTGATGTAGGTGGTTCAAGGTATCTTAAAAAGTATCAACATACTTTTGATTTTATTAATAACAACACTCGTATGATGGCAAATACTTTTGACTTATTAAAAACATATAATAAAAAATTTGTGTTTGCATCTTCGCAAATGTCAAATCTTTCTTTTTCTCCCTATGGATTACTAAAAAATCTTGGAGAATTATATACAAAATCTCTTGGTGGATTGACCACTAAGTTTTGGAATGTATATGGAATTGAAAAAGATTATGAGAAGTCGCATGTAATAACTGATTTTATTAAAAAAGGATTTGAAACTGGTGTGATTGATATGATTACAGATGGTCAAGAAGAAAGAGAATTTTTATATGCACAGGATTGTTGTGAAGCACTTGAAACTGTGATGAATAATTATAATGATTTTAAATCTAATGATGAATTACATGTTACAAGTTTCACATCAATGAAAATTATTGATATTGCAAATATCATAAAACAAAAATTTGAAATGATAGGTAAAAATGTTATTGTAAAACCATCTATAGATACTGATACAGTGCAACAAAATTCTAAAAATGTTGCGAGTAAATATTTGACAAATTGGTGGAAACCTACAACATCATTAGATGATGGTATTGCAAAAGTATTTGCATCAATGAAAAAAAGTTATGACTAAAGTAAGCACTATAACACCTTGTTATAATATGGGGAAATATATGGAAGGTTTTTTAAATAATCTTTCTACACAAACTCATAAAGATTTGGAAATTGTATTAGACCATAATGATCCAACAGAAGCAGAAGTAAAATTAGTTGAAGATTATAATAATAAGTATGATAATATATTTCATATTCAAGTTGAGGGGGTTGATCCTATAGGTATATCAATGAATCGTTGTATTGAAAATGCAACTGGTGATTATCTTTGTATCTGGAATGTTGATGATTTAAGAACACCTGATTCAATTGAAGTTATGGCAAAAACCTTGGATGATAATCCAGATGTAAATTTTGTCTATGGTAATTATCATATTGTACCTTCCTTCGGTTCAACTTCTGGTCAATATGTAGATGAAACTGGTAAAGAAGAATATTTAAAGGTTGGTATGATTCTTGGACCTTTCTTTATGTTTAGGAAGTCTGCGTTAAAAAAATCAGGAGTGTTTGACGAACAATTAAAGTCAGGTGCTGATTATGATTTAGCATTAAGACTTGCATTTAATGGCAAAGGTTTGCATATTCCATATAATCTTGGATACTATTTAAATGATGGTCAAGGATTAAGTACAGGTAGTAGAAAGCAACCAATAGAAAGAACTGTTATAGAACTTAGATATGGTGTTAGGGTATTAGAACCACATCTTGTTCCTGAGACAAGAGAATATGATGTAGAAAATATTATTATTGATGATAAGAAAATACCAGCGAAAACTTTTAAATGAAAGTAATATCACTTTTACCATTCAAGAATGAAGAGTGGGTTTTGCCATCTTACCTACATTCTATAAAAAGATTATCAGATGAAATCATAGCAATAGATGATGGATCAACTGATAATTCAGTAAAAATATTAGAAAGTGCAGGTGCTAAAGTATACTCATCTGAAAAATTAAAAAACTTTAATTCTGGTTGGTCAGAGGGTTCAATTAGAGCAGAACTTTTGAGATTAGGTAGAGAGGCAGGAGGGACTCATTTTATATGTCTTGATGCAGATGAAACTTTTACTAATCCTGCAATTACAACAATAAAGTATATGCTACCTAATTTAAAACCAGGTGATAAAATGGCATTTGAGTGGTTAGCACTTTGGAAAAGTTACACCAAATACAGACATGATGCTACTGTATGGAGTAATAATTGGAAAGAGTTTATTGTATGTGATGAACCATCTTTAAGTTATAATTCAAATCAACATATGCATCTGGGTAGAACACCAGTGGCACCAAATGAAGTTGGAGATTCAAGATGGATTAGATTTTCAAATACTGATGGAGCAGTCATGCATTTTCAATTTTCTGCTTATAATAATTTTCAATTAAAACAATCTTGGTTTAGATGTTCTGAACTAATACAATCACCTAATACAGAATCATCTATTAATAGTAAGTATTCAATAACATTACTTGATAATAATGTGGGTCTTGCAAATATGCCAGAGTCTTGGTATAATGGAATTACCTTACCAACTGTAGAAAATTTTGACCCTGATTGGAATGAAAGTTCTTATGTGAGAAAAGATTTGTTACCTGGTATATTCAAATATTTTGAAGACTATGGTGTAGAATATTTTGAAAAATTAAATATTTGGCACATACCACAATTGAGAAATTATTTTATTAAAGAAACAGCGAGGAAACCTAGATGATTAAAATTGCATTTATAAAGTTTGGTGGTATGGCTAATGGTGGAACTGAGAAGTATTTACAAACTATAGCTGCACATTTACCTAAAGATGAATTTGAAGTTGATTTCTTCTATTGTGATGCAGCACCATATATTGGTTCAGATTATAAACATCTTGATACAGATGCATCAAGGGTTGAATATTGTAAATCACATGGTGTAAATCTTATCAAGTTTGATGTTCAGTTTAAAGATTTAAGAACACAAACTCATGATTGGGTGAACAGTAATTTCTTTGATGTATTTAATGAAGATGATTATGATGTCATACAATTAGGTCGTGCAGGTCATCCAGAATATCCATTCATTCATATAAACAAAACACCAATCATTGATAGTATTCACCTTGCGGGAATGGGTGAAAATAAATCAAATGTTTATAAGACAGTTTTGATATCTGAAGAACAAAAATCAAAGTGGGTTGCTGCAGGTGGAGATCCAAATAAATCTGTAATCATTCCTGTACCAGTAGAAGTTCCTGATTATGGTACTGAATCTTACATAGAGGAGTTTGGTTGGGAAAACAAGTTTGTATTTGGAATGCATCAGAGAGATGACATACATATTTTTTCTCCAGTTCCTCTTGAGGCATATGATGATATACAAAGTGAAGATACAGCATTTTTAATTCTAGGTGGTAGTTCTAATCATCGCAAACAAGCAAAGGATTATAGATTAAAGAATGTAAAATTTTTAGACACGACTAGTGATATTTTACTAATTCATAAATTTTTAAATACTCTTAATGTTTATGCACATGGACGCTCTGATGGAGAACAATGTTCTAGTGCAATTATTGAAGGATTATCGCATTCTCTTCCTATGATTAGTCACACAGCACCAAGTATGGGTCAACAAGAACAGATAGGAGATGCAGGTATCGTAGTTGATGGATATGAGGAATATGCACAAGCTATGAAGAATATAATGAATAATAAAAGTTATTATGTTGATTGTAAAGTGAACGCTGAGAAAAGATACAGAGAAATATATGATGTTCCATCAATAATCAAAAAATTTATTGAACTCTATAAAGAAGTTGCTTTATAATGTTTATTTCATCTTGTCCTTTACGAGTATCTTTGTTTGGAGGTTCTACTGATAATCCTGTATTTGTAGAGAGATATGGTTATGGATCTGTAATTAGTTTTGCCTGTAGTCTTAAAACTTATATCACATTACATGAAGATAAGTTAGGTTATAATAATCAAGGTGGAAAATATATTATTAACTATTCAAAGAGAGAAGAAGTAAGTGACGTTCGTAAAATTAAGAATGAATTAATCAGAATTGTACTTGATTACTTTAGAACACCACCCGTAAATGTTTCAATGACCAGTGATGCATATTCACAGGGTAGTGGTCTTGCATCTTCATCATCATATATTATTAGTTTACTTAAATGTCTTTCGATGTATTACAAGACACCTATGACAGATATTGAGTTATGTGAGATGGCATATCAATTAGAATTAATTATGAATCCTTACTGTGGTTATCAAGACCCTTATGGTTGTGGTGTCGGTGGATTTAAAAGAATTGAATTTAAGAAAGGTGGTATAGTCAAATATAACTTTATGAATACAGAATTATTTAATCAGTATGATGCTCATTTAGTATTCACAGGAGTGACAAGAAACTCTAAGAATGTTTTGAAAGATGTCACAGCAAATATTGAAAAATCAAAACCATTATTAGAAACAGTTGAGAGAGCACACGATGCATTTTTTAATAAAAATTATGATGAGTTTTTGAATTTGATGAATGATAGTTGGACACAGAAAAAGAATACATCAACTACAATATTAAAGAACAAATGGATAAGAGAAATGGATGAAGAACTCTTTGATAATAAAAGTGTGTTTGCACATAAGTTATGTGGTGCAGGTAATGGTGGATTCTTTCTTACATTCTCAAGAAAAGGACAGTTGAATATTCCGTTTGATTGTGTTAAAATAGATGTAGAAACTAAAGGTGTAACTGGAAAAGAATTATGAATCCTTTTGAAGAGTATATTAAAACTCTTGAGTCTGCTCATATGGAAGTTGAGTTCTTCAAATTTCAGAAAGCATTTCATACGCATAGTAGAATAATTATATTAGGAAATGGTGGTAGCAATTCTGTTGCATCTCATATCTCTCAGGATTATATGAAGTTTCATGGTAAGAGAGTATCAATACTATCTGACCCATCAATGATAACAATGTTATCAAATGATTTTGGATATGAACACGCATATGAAAAATTTTTAGATTATTATGTTGAGAGGGAAACTCTTGTCATAATTATGAGTTCTGGTGGTGAGTCACCTAATATGTTAAATTGTTTAAATTGGTGTGAAAAAGAAAACACAGATTACGGAGTATTGACAGGATTTAAGAGTGATAATACAATAAGAAAGGTAGCAAAGAATGCACTTTGGAACTATTATATTCATAGTGATAGTTATGGAGTTGTCGAATGCGTACACCAAATTTTTCTTCACGGAGTTGTATGAATTATTGTTTTGACATTGACGGTACTCTTTGCGAGACACCCAGTGATCCAGACGGACATAATGTAAGGTATTGGGAATCACAACCTATCCCATTTATGGTTGAGCAAGTCAATCGTCTTTATGATGATGGTCATAAGATTATTATGATGACTGCGAGAGGTAGAGGTTCTGGAAAAGATTGGACTGATTTAACTAGAGAGCAATTAGATCGTTGGGGATATAAGTATCACGAAATCGAACCAATGTTTCATAAACCAACTGCTGATTTATTTGTTGATGATAAAGGTATTAATGTTGAAGATTGGAAAAAGAAAATACCATTGAAGAAAGGTATCATTGCAGGTGCATTTGATGTAATACATCCTGGTTATGTTCGTATGTTTAGAGATGCCAAGAAACATTGTAATCATTTAACAGTTGCATTACATCTTGACCCATCAATCGAGAGAGACATCAAACTTAAACCAATTCATACTAAAGAAGAAAGAAAAGAAATATTAATGGCATTTGAAGATATTGATGATGTTGTATATTATGAAGTTGAGAATGGATTTTTAAATTATCTTAGAAGTGGTGATTATGACATTAGATTTTTAGGGACAGATTATCTAAAAGGTAATTACACAGGTAAAGATATTCCAATTGATATTGTATGGTTAAATCGTAATCATAATTATTCAAGTACACATTTAAAAGCAGAGATTTACAACTCTGTAAAATACAGAAAGGATAGGGAATTACGTTTTGATTAGTTTTAATAACATNGGNAATCTTGGNNGACTTGCAAATCAGATGTTTCANTATGCATCNNTNAANGGTATTGCAAGAAATCGTGGATATGANTTTAGTNTTNCACCAGANCAAGTNTTTGGACAAAATGATCCATTGGTAAAAACATCACCTTTGAATATTTACAATGTATTTGAAAATATAAGTAANAACAATATTCANATATCNAANAATCCNATTCTTNCAGGAAAGNATGCACGANTTTGATNNANAACTNTTTNNNTCTTGTCCTGANAANGTNGACTTATATGGNTANTATCAATCACCAAAATATTTTGAACATATTAAAGATGAAATTAAAAATGATTTTANATTTTCAAANGANGTNGAAGCATTATGTNATGAGATGTATGANNCAATTAGCGGAAAGAAAGTTGTATCATTACATATCAGAAGAACAGANTATACTGTGAATAATAATCATCCANTACAACCNATAAGTTACTATGAGNATGCATTAAAATTATTTGATAANAATGTACANATACTTGTATTCTCTGATGACCCTAAGTGGTGTCAAGAGCAGGGACTTTTTGCAGATGATAGTGTGATGATATCAGAGGGTAACGATGCAGATATTGANTTATGNTTGATGACAAAATGTGATTATCATATNATTGCAAANTCATCATTCTCTTGGTGGGGTGCTTGGTTGGGNGATAGTGAAAAAGTAGTTGCTCCNAGTAATTGGTTTGCTGATAGNTGTGCAGGTAAATCTGTGAAAGATATGGAGTTTAGTGACTGGACTTGGTTATGACTTTTATACCAGAAGAAGAGTATCAAAAGATTATAAAAACAATGCCAGTGTTCTGTGGTGACTTTTTAATTTTTGCTGAGAAAAAATATCTGTTAATTAAAAGAAAAGAAGAACCAGTTAAAGATGTATATTGGGTGATTGGTGGTAGATTAAGATTTAAAGAAACAATGGCAGAGTTAGCAGAGAGGGTTATGAAGCAAGAGATAGGTAGAAGTTTTACTGAATTTAAAATGATCGGATATTCAAATTACATTTTTCCTGATGTACCTGACGCAAGAGCAACTCATACTCCCACACTTTTGCATATTGTTCCTGTTAAAAAGATGTTTGAACCAAAGATAGATAATAAACATGCTGATTATATCTGGTCTGATACATTACCAGATGAATTATTAAAACAAACTACTTGGGTATGACTAAAACTATAGTATCATTAGGTGTAGATTGTGGAGTAGCAAATTTCTTAAAAGAAAATGGATTAAGAAATTTCTCTCTACCTTTTGATTGGGTTGTGAGTTATGGTGGGGTGTCAAATATTTTAAAAAATAAATTTAGAAATTATATTCCTAAAAATAATTTACAGTTTAATCATGAAGATAACGTAAAATTTATTCATGAAAAATTTCCCTCTGATATTGAAAAAATGAATCGTAGGATTAATAGATTTTTAGATTTATTAGATAGTGATAGAGAAATTATATTTTTAAGAAAAGGTCATTCTGAACATCATCATAGTGAGTCAGAAGTAATAAATGATGACTTGTTTGACTGTGAAGAATTATATGATATTTTGAAGGAAAATTATAAAAATTTAAAATTTAAGATAATACTTTTTTTAGTCTGTTCAAAATGCTATAATTATAAGGAGAAATATAAGTCAGAGAAAGTGATTGTGTATAATGTATCTGATAAAGATAAAAGGTCTGATTTAATTAAAAATTATTTTTCTGATTTAGAATTTCATACAGGTATACAAAAAGACTTAGGACAATCGTTTGTCAATTTGAATTTATGATTAATCTTTATTATTCTGAAGCATATTGGGGACATTCACAAACTATGAATGGTCCTCATAAAGTTGTTAAAAATCTATTGATGAGTTTAGACCAAGAGAAAGTAGATTATGCTATCAATGAGGAAAAATATAAATTCAATTTTTTACTTCAATATGATTGGACAGGACATCTTAAACATTCTAAATTAGATTTAGAACATTGTATTATTGGTCCACAAATATGGATGTTTGATGAGCATGTTAAAGATTTAAAAAACAATCCATTATATTATAAATCTTTGATAACTCCATCTCAGTGGGTCAAAGATTTGTATGTAAGTAAGTTTGGTTTTTTAGAAAATAAGATAAGTAACTGGCCAGTTGGTATCGAAACATTTAATAATGAAAGAGATATCACATATGATTGTCTAATATATTTCAAGAGAAGAGAGCAGAGTGAATTAGATACGGTCAAACAATTTTTAGATAATAAAAATCTTACATATAAAATGGTGGAGTATGGTGGATATGGTGAAGATGGATTCAAACAATTAGTCAACAGTGCAAAGTTCTGTTTTCTTATTAATGGTACAGAGAGTCAAGGCATTGCAGTTCAAGAAATTATGTCGATGGGAGTTCCAATTATTGCTTGGGATATTAAAGAATGGTTAGACCAAGGTGAAGCATATCGAGTTCCTGCAACATCTATACCTTATTGGGATGAGAGATGTGGAGAAGTATTTTTTAACATTGATGACTTGGAAGTGACATTTTCTAAATTCTATGCTACACTAGACCAATATGATCCAAAAGGATTTATTGAAGATAAATTATCTTTTAAAAAAACTGTTGAACAATTGATGGAGATTTTCAATGCTGATTAGTTTTAGTAATCTAAAAAGAAAATATAATATGAACATCAAGGGTATTATTCACATTGGTGCACATTATGGTGAAGAGATAGAAGATTATATTGATGAAGGGATACAAAATGTAGTTGTCTTTGAACCACTTTCTGATAACTTCGATATACTATGTGAAAATGCACAAGACTTAAATGCTAATATAGAAGGACATCAAGTAGCACTTGGTTCTAAAACTGGTGAATATACAATGTATATTAGTGATAATGAAAAACAAAGTAGTTCAATACTAAAACCAAAGGTTCACCTTACACATCATCCTCATGTAAAATTTCCATCAAAGGAAACAGTAGAAGTTCATCTACTTGACGAATATGATTGTTACGATTATAATTTTATCAATATGGATGTTCAAGGTTACGAATTGGAAGTTCTCAAAGGTGGATTAGAAACACTTAAACAAGTTGACTATGTTTATTGTGAAGTCAATAGAGATGAGGTATATGAAAATAATGCTTATGTAGAAGAAATAGATAAGTTTTTATCTGACTATAATATGACCAGAGTTGAAACCGATTGGGCAGGAGACATCTGGGGTGATGCACTTTACATTCGACAAAAATGAAAATCTTAATTCTAACAATCGCAACTAATAAGTACATACAATTTGTAGAAAGATTGTATGATAATATTGAAGACAAGTTTCTTAATGGTCACGAGATACAAGGATTATTATTTACAGAACACGATGTTGAAACATCTGATAATATTAAGGTATCACAGATTGACCACGAACCTTGGCCAATGCCAACACTTAAAAGATTTAATTACTTTGTGAAAGAAAAAGATTACATTTCACAGTTTGATTATTGTTACTATTTTGATGTGGATATGGGAATTGTAGATAATGTTGGTGATGAAGTGTTAGATGACTTAGTTGCAACGATGCATCCTTATCAATCATTCTATCCGAAAGAGCAGAGAACATATGACCGTAATCCAAAGTCACTTGCATATGTTCCACCAGGCGAAGAAGGTGAGTTATACTATGCAGGTGGATTCAATGGTGGTTCAACAAAAAGGTTTATGGAAATGGCAGAAGTTCTTGCTGACAGAGTGACTAAAGATTTAGAGAATGATGTCATTGCATTATGGCACGATGAATCACAGATGAATCGTTATCTTATAGATAATCCACCAACAAAATCATTGACACCATCATATTGTTTTGCAGAGGAGCAAATGTATAACTCCGAGTACCCTTATGATGCTAAAATTATTGCATTGAAGAAAGACCACAATGAACTTAGATCTTAGAGAAATACCTGCTGTTTATATTAATCTTCAACAAGATGTTGAAAGAAAGAATAGTATTGTAGATGTATTAGACGAATGTGGATTTGAAAATATCATTCGTGTAGATGGTGAGTATACACCAGATAGACCATTAGCAGGTTGCTCATATTCACATTACAAAGCACTCAACGAAGTTGCACCACCATTTATTATCTTTGAAGATGATTGTAAAGCAAAAAATTTTAGAACTATCATAGATGTACCTGATGATTCTGATGCAGTTTATCTTGGTATATCATCTTGGGGTCGTATGAACTCACACTCAGGACCT
>FUFK010042480.1_pt1 | contig 12652 bp, 6 predicted proteins | sample 1021851 | NCBI WGS metagenome assembly FUFK01 (sample SAMEA51879418, study PRJEB19060) | metagenome
ATACTTATTTTTCTTCTTTTGCGAACAAATATTTTACTGGTGACGGAGCGATGCGTGATGAGGTTGGTTATTACCGAATTACCGGTAGAGTAGATGATGTAATTATAGTTTCAGGACATAATTTAGGGACTGCACCAATTGAAGATGCTATCAATGAACATCCGGCGGTAGCTGAATCTGCTATTGTTGGATTCCCACACGAAGTAAAAGGGAACGCTCTATACGGATTCGTTATTCTGAAAGAATCTGGAGAATCGAGGAATCACGATAATTTAAGAAAAGAGATCAATCAGCAAATCGCTGATAAAATTGGGCCTATAGCAAAACCAGACAAAATACAGTTTGTGGAAGGTTTACCGAAAACCAGAAGCGGTAAGATCATGCGTAGAATTTTACGAAAGATCGCAAGTAGTGATACTTCTGATCTTGGGGATACTTCAACATTGCTAAATCCTGAAGTTGTTGAGGAAATTATAGAAGGAAAATTATAAGCATTAAGCCCCAGAACGGGGCTTTTTTTAATATCTATATCTAAGTAATTTTCGAATCTTGATATTTTTCGCGTCGATCTTTGCTATTAACTTCATAAATATTAGCGCTGTAATAAATGCGTCACCAGAAGCAGTGTGCCTATCCGTAAGATCTATATTATAATCTTCAGCGATCTCATCCAATGAATACACTTTATTCTTATCTATAAAGTTTGTAGCTATTCTGGTTTTTTATTAAGAATGGCGGTATCTAAGAATTTATTCTGAAGGCGAGGTAAACCGTTTCTTTCTAATGCTTTATTCATCATGTTTTTGTCGAAACCGGCGTGATGGGCAACAAGTATGGAATTCCCGATATATTCAATGAAATGTTCTAAAGCTTCAGCTTCCGGTAACTGAGCAAAACGTTCGTTTTTTATTATCCCGTGGATTTTTACAGTTTCAGGATTAAAGGTGTTCTGCTTTAGATAGACTTCAAAATGATCTTTCACTTTCAACTGATTATTCTGAATAGCGACCGCGCCTATGCTTAAAATTCGATCTTCGTTTATATCGAATCCGGTAGTTTCGGTATCAAAAATAACAAAGCGTTGATCTGCAACATCTTCAGCTTTATCCTTATCAAACAAAGAAAGATACCTGGTAAAATATTCTGGCAGATCTTCCGGTTGCTCATTTTTTTTAAACCATTCTCGAATCATGAATAATAAGTAGTTTCAAAACGAATCTTGATAAGTTCCTGAATTTCTTTAATGGATTTGAAGCAACGCTTTAATTTGATCTTATCCTCTTTTCCAAGATCTTCAAGATTTATAAATCTACCATTATCCTTATTTTTAAGACCTTGTTTTGTTCTAAATTTAATAAGTGCTTTGGANGAATAGGCGCAAGCCTGGTAGATTTCTTTGTTATTTGGTTCCAACTGGGCCAGTTTTTCAAATCTTTCCGCAGTATTACTNATATTCTTAACTCGGTGTTCCAGAATTAGAAGTCTCGCTGCATCTGTAAGGGGCATGATTCCGCGTTTTTTAATATCAAAAAGATCCTTTTTTTCTCCATCATGTTCTACTAAAAATTGCCTGAAGAATCCTAAAGGAGAAGGATTCCGCAATGCTTGTGCCGCAAGACGATTCAAGAAATTGCGATTTCCTTTTAAAATATCATAGACATGATCTGAAAGTTCATTGGTTAGCCTCGATTCACCNTAACTAATGTCATAGTCGAAAAATATCTGACAGAGTAGAATTTCGTCATTGCCTGAAGTAGTAACCCAGTTCGAAAATTGATCCTTCCATTCAGATAAAGACAGGCAGTATTTTTCATTCCGGGCCATCATCTCCGCTGGACAAAATTGATAGCCAATGATATTAAGTCTTTTAGTGACCTTTCTGGCTAGTTTGAGAAAATAGGCTCTTACTTCTTCCAGTTCTTCTTCCTCAACATTTTCGAATACCAGCGCATTATCCTGATCTGTGAGTAGTAACTGCTCCTTTCTTCCCTGGCTACCCAAAGACATCCAGCTAAAGTTACACGGTAGTGGTTCCTCCATTTTATCGATGCAACGCGAAATTGTTCTTTTGATGGTTGCATCATTTAATTCAAAAATAATCGTACTAATGTGGGATACCGGAATATTGCTTTTAATATATCCATCGAGCAACAGCATGATCTTTGTTCTAATTTTCTTAAGCTTCTTAGTAGAATTAGCTCGATTAATGGCTTTCATCAAAACAGCAGGATTGTTACCCTGAGAAACGATAATATCATGTTCAGAAACAATCCCTTTTACTTTTGTATTNGGAGTACCATCTTTGGTAATGCATATATGATTGATTTTGTGTTTCATCATCGTAAGCTGCGCCTGTGCTATGGTAAGGTTCTTCGAGTAACAGATTACTGGAGAGTTCATGACTTCGGAAATGTCACTGGTAATAGGCAAAATTCCGGTAGCGACCAATTCTCTAAAATCCACATCGGTAACTATGCCAACAGGCTTTTTATCTTCCACCACGATAACCGATCCAACCCTGCGCTCACTCATAAGTGTAGCAGCTTTTTGAATGCTGGTATTCCGGGATACCGTCACCATTTTCTTAACAATCGGGATAGGCTGAAGCTCAAATAGAGGATCTTTATTTAGCTGAATATCCTCTTCATCTGTAAAAAGTCTGCCGCGATGTTTTTCTGAATAGGGGTTACGGGTGTTTGAAGCAAAACTTTCCATAAGAAAATCACCTACTTCAGGATTGTTGATCGCATAAGGCTTGAAAAGGTTCAACGGAATTCCATAGATGACACTCTCTTCATCAGTGATGGCATTGATCTGGTAATTCTCCTTTGCAAATAAGGGTCGTAATCCAAAAATATCCCCTTCATCACATTTATCAATAGTCTCAGGTTCTTTGGATTCCTCAACCTTCTGAAGATCTACCGCTCCTTTTTGAACTATATAGAATTGATCGTGAACCTGTTCATCTTTTCTAAAGATCATTTTACCAGCTTCGAAGTAGAATACGGTAATCGATTCTGAAATTTTAAGTAATTCAGATTTTTCCAGCAGTGAAAATGGCGGATAATTTTCTAGAAAATCGGCGATACGAGCGGCAATGGAATTTGTCATATTTCAAATTTATCTGAAAATTCGACAATACACACCTGAATTATTCAGCAATTTCTATTTCGTAATCCTTGATAAGTTTATAAATTGCTTTTTCTGTTTCTGAAAGTTGAATGTATTCTGGTTTTATTTCTTCCTTCACTTTCTTGAAATACGAATCTATCTCGCCACTTTCGTAAGTTTCAATCACTTTTGGATGAACATAGTAACTTCTGCAAACAGAACGTGTGTTGCCAAGGCCTTCAGCAGCAGCATCAAAACCAATAAGAATGTTCTTTTTGTTNTGCTTTTCTTCTTCCGTATATCCTAATTCGTGCAGGGTTTCAAAAAATATTTTAGTGGCAGACCAGGTTCTAAAGTCTTTAGCCGAGTACATGTCGCCACTAATCTCATGAATATAATCGTTGATCATACCGCTATCTATGGTTTGCTTAACACCATTCTCATTATAGAACTTGAAAAGTTCCCATCCAGGAATCTCCTCACATTGATTGATTAATTTAATTAGTCTTTTATCTTCTACTGAAATAGAATGTTCTTTCCCTTTCTTTCCTATGAATTCGAACTTGAGTCCGTCTTCCATAGTTTTCACATGCTTGGTACGAAAAGTAGATAGACCATAAGTCTTATTATTCTTTGCATAATACTCATTACCAATCCTTATATGAGTTTCCTCCATAAGTCTAATGATCAAGGCGAGAACCTTTCGCTTGGGCATTCCTTTAAGATTGAGATCTTCATCCACCTGCCTTCTGATCTTTGGTAACATNTTCCCGAATGCAGTCATTTTGAAAAACTTCGTCTGATTGCGAACTTTGGACCAGGTTGGATGATATATGTATTGCTTACGTTCTTTTTCATCTCTTCCTACTACCTGAAGATGTCCATTATGTAGATGCGTAATCCTAACATTTTTCCAGGCTGGTGGAATCACTAGACTTTTTATACGCTCAATAGTTTTCGTGTCAGTAACTTTTTCGTCCTTACGATAGTATGCAAAACCGCGTCCTACTTTCTTCCTGCTTATCGAGAGTAAGTTTTCATTTACATATCTCAAATTCGCAAGTTTTACGGCTTCATGAGTATCACTCATCATTACTTCTACATCATCAGGCGATAGCGTCATTCTTTTTTTTGTTTAAATATAGGATGAAATTGAGCACTTCAGAATTAAAGAAAAGTGAAAGTTTACTGCTATAAAATAAAAAACTCCCTGATTACAGGGAGTTTAACAACATCTTGAGAAGTGTTCACTTAGTCAAAATAACTAAATGTATCTCCATCCTTTATTTTCAATAATGATTCATATATAAGATTGATCACATTTTCNACATCATTCTTNTGCACCATTTCAACGGTNGTATGCATATANCGNAAAGGNAAAGAGATCAATGCCGAAGGNACACCGCCATTGCTATAGGCNAAAGCATCGGTATCTGTTCCTGTGAATCTTGAAGAAGCATGTCTCTGGAAAGGAATCTTCTTTTCTTCCGCAGTATCAATGATCAACTCTCTCAGTTTATTTTGTACCGCCGGAGCGTAAGAAATTACTGGTCCGTNACCAATTCTGTTAAGTCCGTTGGTTTTCTTTTCGATCATTGGAGTAGTGGTGTCATGAGTAACATCTGTCACAATAGCAACGTTTGGCTGAATACGATGTGTGATCATTTCTGCACCACGAAGACCAATTTCTTCCTGAACTGAATTAGTGATATAAAGTCCGAACGGTAATTTTTCGCCTTTTTCTTTTAATAATCTGGCAACCTGTGCAATCATAAAGCCACCAATTCTATTATCCANAGCTCGACATACGAATTTGTCCTTGTTCAGAATAAAGAATTCATCAGGATAAGTAATAACACATCCTACGTGAACACCCAGAGCTTCAACTTCCTCTTTATTCGTACATCCAACATCTATACAGATATTGTCCATTTTTGGAGACTGCTCCTTTTCCTTATCACGGGTATGGATCGCCGGCCATCCAAAAACTCCTTTAACGATACCATTTTTAGTGTGGATATTAACACGTTTNGAAGCAGCAATCTGGTGATCNCTACCGCCGTTTCTAACTACATATATAAGACCCTCGTCTGAGATATAATTCACATACCATGAAATTTCATCNGCATGACCTTCTATAACCACCTTATATTTAGCTTCTGGATTTATGACACCAACTGCGGTTCCATAAGTATCAGTAATGAATTNATCCACGTAAGGTTTTAGATATTCCATCCATAATTTCTGGCCTTCAGACTCATAACCGGTGGGAGCTGCATTATTAAGGTATTTTTCTAGAAATTCGAGGGATTTCTTATCCAGTACTTCAGTTTTATCCATAGTTTCTTTTAATTTTTACGAATTTAAAAAATTTAGATTGGAGAGAAGTGGCTATTGACTAATTTTGGAATGGTTTTAGCAAAAGGAAGTGATGATCCAAAATTGAAATTTATAGTGATTCGTATATTTTACATCTTATTTTTACTTACTTCAGCTACAGTAGTAGCTCAATCTGATACTTTATCAAGGCCTACGGATTCTACGGAAGTCGATACGTCCATGACCACACAGTATATGATTATTGCAGGAGATTCGATTCCCAGAGAACTTATTGATCTGGAAGAAGTGGTGCTATTGAGACGACTGAAATTTGATAGTAATGCAGATAGGAAGCGTTACCTTATATTAAGGAGAAAAACCAGAAAAGTGTATCCTTATGCTAAAATGGCTTCGGAAAGATTACTTACGCTCAATTCTAGGTTGGACGACATAAAGTCAAGGCGTGCCCGTAAGAAGTATACGAAGATCGTCCAGGATTATATTGAAGATGAATTTTCTGCTGAATTAAAGAAACTAACCAGAACTGAGGGTCAGATTCTGGTAAAGCTTATTCACCGTCAAACTGGAACAACAGCTTTTGAACTCGTAAAAGACCTTAAAAGTGGGTGGAGAGCTTTCTGGTATAATACAACTGCCAGTATGTTTGATATTTCATTAAAGGAAGAGTACGACCCGAAAAATAATCAGGAAGATTTCCTGATAGAAGATATCCTACAAAGATCATTCAGGGATAATATTCTGGAAAGACAATCTTCTGCACTGGATTTTGAATATCTTGATCTTAGTGATAAGTGGAATAAAAAACAGGATTTAAGAAAAGCTTTAAATTAATTTTGAATATCAGTATTTGATCTTCAATCACTTATAAATAATCTTGTGTTTATTTTGTATTTTTCTTGAGAAAGCTATTGTGTAATTAAAATTGGGGTGTATATTTGCAGCCGCTTTGGGAGCAAGGCGTATGTTCGTTGAGAGTAGTGATGGTGGGTGATTTGAAAGGATCTGGCTTTAGAAAATTAAATTAAAATTTATTAAATTTTAGTTTGGTAGAAAGGAAAAAGTTAGTGTATATTTGCAGCCGCTTTGAGAGCAAGGCGAGCGTTCACTGAAAGGTTTGTAAAGGGTAGGCTGTTGTTGGTTTAAGGCAAGATAATAAAAATTAAATTTCTTTAAATTTTATTTGGCTGGAGAGCAAAACTAGTTTTATATTTGCACCCGCTTTAAAAACGAAGCGACGTTCTTAAGAAGGTTGGCAGAGTTTAAAGGTAGGAAAGCTTTAGAAAAAGAAACTAAAATTTTTATTAAAAAAGTTTTGGTGGATAAAGAAAAAGCGTTGTATATTTGCACCCGCTTTGAGAACAAGCAAACGTTTAAAAATCACAGATTAAAATTACTGAAAACCACCGGATGGGGTGAGAGAATAAGGTTCGATTCCTTAGGTTTTAACAAGACAGATTGGGAGACCGATTAAAGTTCATTGATATATTGAATTGACAAAGGGTTTTATCTTTAATTAGATAGAATCAAGTGTATAAGAATTAAGACTAGAAAAGTCATACTGAGCAATTTCTTTAGTAGTTGTTGAATATATTTAAGATTTAACGATGAAGAGTTTGATCCTGGCTCAGGATGAACGCTAGCGGCAGGCCTAACACATGCAAGTCGAACGGTAACAGGAATTAGCTTGCTAATTTGCTGACGAGTGGCGCACGGGTGCGTAACGCGTATACAATCTGCCTTTAAGCGGGGAATAGCCCATGGAAACGTGGATTAATACCCCATAGTATGTAGACTTCACCTGGAGATTACATTAAACATTTATGGCTTAAAGATGAGTATGCGTCCTATTAGTTAGTTGGTAAGGTAACGGCTTACCAAGACCGCGATAGGTAGGGGTCCTGAGAGGGAGATCCCCCACACTGGTACTGAGACACGGACCAGACTCCTACGGGAGGCAGCAGTGAGGAATATTGGACAATGGAGGCAACTCTGATCCAGCCATGCCGCGTGCAGGAAGACGGCCCTATGGGTTGTAAACTGCTTTTATACGGGAAGAACCACGTCTACGTGTAGATGCTTGACGGTACCGTATGAATAAGGACCGGCTAACTCCGTGCCAGCAGCCGCGGTAATACGGAGGGTCCAAGCGTTATCCGGAATCATTGGGTTTAAAGGGTCCGTAGGCGGGATAATAAGTCAGTGGTGAAAGTCTGCAGCTCAACTGTAGAATTGCCATTGATACTGTTGTTCTTGAATTATTATGAAGTGGTTGGAATGAGTAGTGTAGCGGTGAAATGCATAGATATTACTCAGAACACCTATTGCGAAGGCAGATCACTAATAATATATTGACGCTGAGGGACGAAAGCGTAGGTAGCGAACAGGATTAGATACCCTGGTAGTCTACGCCGTAAACGATGGTTACTAGCTGTTCGGCTCGATTGAGAGCTGAGTGGTTAAGCGAAAGTGATAAGTAACCCACCTGGGGAGTACGTTCGCAAGAATGAAACTCAAAGGAATTGACGGGGGCCCGCACAAGCGGTGGAGCATGTGGTTTAATTCGATGATACGCGAGGAACCTTACCAGGGCTTAAATGCAGTTGGACAGGTCTGGAAACAGACCCTTCTTCGGACTAATTGCAAGGTGCTGCATGGTTGTCGTCAGCTCGTGCCGTGAGGTGTCAGGTTAAGTCCTATAACGAGCGCAACCCCTGTGGTTAGTTGCCAGCGAGTCATGTCGGGAACTCTAGCCAGACTGCCAGTGCAAACTGTGAGGAAGGTGGGGATGACGTCAAATCATCACGGCCCTTACGTCCTGGGCCACACACGTGCTACAATGGTAGGGACAGAGGGCAGCTACCCCGCGAGGGGATGCGAATCTTTAAACCCTATCACAGTTCGGATCGCAGTCTGCAACTCGACTGCGTGAAGCTGGAATCGCTAGTAATCGCATATCAGCCATGATGCGGTGAATACGTTCCCGGGCCTTGTACACACCGCCCGTCAAGCCATGGAAGCCGGGGGTACCTGAAGTCCGTCACCGTAAGGAGCGGCCTAGGGTAAAACTGGTAACTGGGGCTAAGTCGTAACAAGGTAGCCGTACCGGAAGGTGCGGCTGGAACACCTCCTTTCTAGAGCTTTGCATGTTTACATGCAAGCGACAATTAGTAAAGGGAAGTTCAGAGACCAATTTGGTCTTGATTCTTATGTCAATTCGATTATTATGGACAGTCTCATAGCTCAGCTGGTTAGAGCGCTACACTGATAATGTAGAGGTCGGCAGTTCGAGTCTGCCTGAGACTACTTGAAAGAGTAAGCCATCAGGTTTATAAGTTCATTTGAAAAACTGAAAGGAAATTTTAGAGGTTGAGTAGCCGTTATAAGTACTGTTAACTAATAACTGGTTAGCTGGATACTAAAATAATGGGGGATTAGCTCAGCTGGCTAGAGCGCCTGCCTTGCACGCAGGAGGTCATCGGTTCGACTCCGATATTCTCCACGATTCCTAGAGATAGAGTGGGTTATAGTTTTTACAAACAACCAGGAAACATACGTTTTTAGTTTGTAAGATCATCGAGACTCTATTGTGAATACGGGAAAAAAGTTCATTGACATATTGAAGAAACAAAGAATACGAGAACACTATTAGATAGAAATATTTAATATAAGTAATACATTATAATACTTCTGTTCTAGCGTAAGTTAGGATAGATTAGAGCATTAAGCAAAGCGCATACAAGCTAGATAAGGGCGTATGGGGAATGCCTAGGCTCTCAGAGGCGAAGAAGGACGTGATAAGCTGCGAAAAGTCGTGGGGATTGGCACATACAAATTGATCCGCGAATATCCGAATGGGGCAACCCACTATATTGAAGATATAGTATCCGCAAGGAGGCGAACCCGGAGAACTGAAACATCTAAGTACCCGGAGGAAGAGAAAACAATAGTGATTGCGCTAGTAGCGGCGAGCGAACGCGCAGAAGCCCAAACCAATGAGTTTACGGACTTATTGGGGTTGTAGGACTGCAACATTGTTTGTACAATGAATTAGAACAAGTTGGAAAGCTTGGCCAAAGACGGTGATAGCCCGGTATAGGAAAGTTGATATAAAGCATAGCAGTATCCTGAGTAGTGCGGGGCACGTGAAACCCTGTATGAATCCGGCGGGACCATCCGCCAAGGCTAAATACTCCTGAGAGACCGATAGTGAACCAGTACCGTGAGGGAAAGGTGAAAAGAACCCTGAATAAGGGAGTGAAATAGATCCTGAAACCATACGCTTACAAGCGGTCGGAGCCCTTTAGTGGGGTGACGGCGTGCCTTTTGCATAATGAGCCTACGAGTTACCGTTGCCAGCAAGGTTAAGCAGTTCAGCTGTGGAGCCGTAGCGAAAGCGAGTCTGAATAGGGCGNTTTAGTTGGTAGTGGTAGACGCGAAACCGTGTGATCTACCCTTGGGCAGGTTGAAGCTGTGGTAACACATAGTGGAGGACCGAACCCGTTGACGTTGAAAAGTCTTGGGATGACCTGAGGGTAGGGGTGAAAGGCCAATCAAACTCGGAAATAGCTCGTACTCCCCGAAATGCATTTAGGTGCAGCGATATAGATAGTTTTATAGAGGTAGAGCTACTGATTGGATGCGGGGGCTTCACCGCCTACCAATTCCTGACAAACTCCGAATGCTATAAAATGTTTCATATCAGTGAGGGCATGGGTGCTAAGGTCCATGTCCGAGAGGGAAAGAACCCAGACCATCAGCTAAGGTCCCAAAATATATGTTAAGTTGAAGAAACGCGGTTGAACTGCCCAGACAGCTAGGATGTTGGCTTGGAAGCAGCCATTCATTTAAAGAGTGCGTAACAGCTCACTAGTCGAGCGGTTCGGCATGGATAATAATCGGGCATAAACATATTACCGAAGCTATGGACTATAGTTTACTATAGTGGTAGGGGAGCATTGTAACAGAGATGAAGGTGAGTCGCGAGGCTTGCTGGATTGGTTACAAAAGAAAATGTAGGCATAAGTAACGATAATGCGGGCGAGAAACCCGCACACCGAAAGACTAAGGTTTCCTCAGCTATGCTAATCAGCTGAGGGTTAGTCGGGACCTAAGGCGAACCCGAAAGGGGTAGTCGATGGACAAGCAGTTAATATTCTGCTACTTGCCCCACGTTAAAGCGGACGGAGGCGTAAATTTGGTGCGTACTGACGGAATAGTACGTTGAAGGGAGTGGTAACACCCCGATAGTACACAAAAGCTACGGCCGGCGTGATAATCCAGAGGAGCGACTTCCAAGAAAAGCGAGTGGAGGCAACCCGTACCCTAAACCGACACAGGTAGTTGGGATGAGAATTCTAAGGTGCTCGAGAGATTCATGGCTAAGGAACTAGGCAAAATTGGCCCGTAACTTCGGGAGAAGGGTCGCCCCCCTTATGGGGGGGCCGCAGTGAAAAGATCCAGGCGACTGTTTATCAAAAACACAGGGCTCTGCTAAATCGAAAGATGACGTATAGGGCCTGACACCTGCCCGGTGCTGGAAGGTTAAGGGGAGATGTTAGCATTAGCGAAGCATTGAACTGAAGCCCCAGTAAACGGCGGCCGTAACTATAACGGTCCTAAGGTAGCGAAATTCCTTGTCGGGTAAGTTCCGACCTGCACGAATGGTGCAACGATCTGGATACTGTCTCAGCCATGAGCTCGGTGAAATTGTAGTATCGGTGAAGATGCCGATTACCCGCTGTGGGACGAAAAGACCCCGTGCACCTTTACTATAGCTTAGTATTGACTTTGAACAAGTGATGTGTAGGATAGGTAGGAGACTTTGAAGCTGCATCGCCAGGTGTGGTGGAGTCGTTGTTGAAATACTACCCTTTACTTGTTTAGAGCCTAACTTCCAACGGAAGGACAGTGCTTGGTGGGTAGTTTGACTGGGGTGGTCGCCTCCAAAAGAGTAACGGAGGCTTCTAAAGGTTCCCTCAGCACGCTTGGTAACCGTGCGTAGAGTGCAATGGCAAAAGGGAGCTTGACTGAGAGACATACAGGTCGATCAGGTACGAAAGTAGAGCATAGTGATCCGGTGACACCGCATGGAAGGGTCATCGCTCAAAGGATAAAAGGTACGCCGGGGATAACAGGCTGATCTCCCCCAAGAGCTCACATCGACGGGGGGGTTTGGCACCTCGATGTCGGCTCGTCACATCCTGGGGCTGGAGAAGGTCCCAAGGGTTGGGCTGTTCGCCCATTAAAGTGGCACGCGAGCTGGGTTCAGAACGTCGTGAGACAGTTCGGTCTCTATCTACAGTGGGCGTTAGAAATTTGAGTGGACCTGATCCTAGTACGAGAGGACCGGATTGGACGAACCTCTGGTGTATCTGTTGTTCCGCCAGGAGCACTGCAGAGTAGCTACGTTCGGAAGGGATAAGCGCTGAAAGCATATAAGCGCGAAACCCACCACAAGATGAGATTTCTTTAAAGGACCGTGGGAGACTACCACGTTGATAGGCTATAGGTGTAAAGGCAGTAATGTCATAGCCGAGTAGTACTAATAATCCGTAAAGCTTGATGCGCGATGGCTCTGAGGCCGCAAAACCTCAGAGCCGCCAAATGCTTATTTTATAGTTGTAGTACAGGTACTTGTAACTTTTTTGTTTCTTTAATTATGTCAACGATATTAGTTCTAATCTAAGTAATTAGAACAGTTTTAAGCTCGAAGCTTATAACTTACCTTTTAAGGTGGCTATAGCAACGGGGCTCACCTCTTCCCATCCCGAACAGAGTAGTTAAGCCCGTTAGCGCAGATGGTACTGCTGTATTGTGGGAGAGTATGTCGTCGCCTTCTTCTTTAAAACCCTTCATCATACCGATGAAGGGTTTTTTTATGCAATAATGTGAAGGTAACTTAAGTTAGATTCATCCTTTACACTGACTTGCTTCATTTCTGATGTCTTTTCTCATAATATTTCTTAAAATCTCAATCACCTCGATATTAGGGCAATTGCCGTATTGAATTGAAACACTCCACTTCTTAGTTTTATCCTTCATTATTAACCTAATCTCAATAATATGAATGGATTTAAATTTTTCAAACAGTGTTTTTTATTACTGGCACTCTTCAGTTTAACCTTATCAAGTTGTTCTAAAGATGATGATGAGAATGCATCCGGCGATGGCGGTGGAGAAATGACTGCCAATATTAGTGGCG
>FUFK010045395.1_pt1 | contig 12652 bp, 12 predicted proteins | sample 1021851 | NCBI WGS metagenome assembly FUFK01 (sample SAMEA51879418, study PRJEB19060) | metagenome
CAGGTGGAGTGTGTTTTTCAAATACATATTCGTCATGTATTTTTCTTATTAAAGAACTTAGCGTATGAAACCTATTTGAATATACACCCATTATAAGTGGGATAGCGGGAAACATTAAAGCAGTTACNGTATAATCAATATTCATACGAATCAGTTTGATTATCAATCTTGCCTTTGTTATTTACAAGTAAAATCTTATGAACCAATTTAATCTTTTTATAGAACTCACAAGACTAAAGAGACCAATTGGATATATGTTATTGTTTTGGCCTTGTGCGTGGGGATTAACTATTGCATATGATTTTTCATCAACTTTTGATGTTTATTTTTTTTATTTATTTTTATTTTTTTTAGGATCAGTTCTCATGAGATCAGCAGGTTGTATTGTAAATGATATAATAGATAGAAAATTTGATAAAAAAGTTTTTAGAACCAAAAATAGACCTATAGCTTCAGGTAAAATATCTGTCAAACTTGCATTATTTTACTCAACAGTTTTATGTTTTATTGCTTTTTTGGTTTTAGTAAATTTTAATTTATTTACAATAATTATCGCGCTAGCTTCTATGCCCTTTGCTTTTACATATCCACTGATGAAAAGGTTAACCTATTGGCCGCAACTATTTTTAGGAATTACATTCAATTATGGATTAATATTGGGATGGACTTCAATAAATCCTGAAATAAATTTATTACCACTTATATTTTATTTTGGAGCCATATTTTGGACACTTGGATACGACACAATTTATGGGTTTCAAGATATTAGAGATGATGAAATTATTGGACTAAAATCGACATCGATAAAATTTAAATCAAATCCAATTACTTTTTTATATGTATGTTACACAGTATTTTTAATAAGTTTAATAGTAGTAGGTTATTTAAATGAATTTAGTAGTTTATATTTTATTTTTTTATTATTAATCATTTATCACATGTATTTTTTTCAATTAAAAAAATTTAGATCTTATGATCCATCGATTTGTCTCAAGATATTTAAATCAAATAATTTTCTTGGGACTTTGGTTTTAGTCTCTTTGTTTATAGGAAAGCTTAATTAATGACTGATTTTCAAATTTTAAAAAGACTTTATAAAGATTATACTAAGAAACATTTAAAAAAAATTATTTTAGCGTTATTACTCTCAGTTATGGTTGCTGGTAGTACTTCTTCAATAGCATATCTATTAGATCCTGCAATTAAAGAAATTTTTATAAAAAAAGATCAAACTATGATTTTAATCATCCCCATTTTGATAGTAATTGCTTTTGCAACAAAAGGGTTATCTTTATACGTGGCAAAAACTACAATGATTGGAGTTTCTGAGGAAGTACGAAAAGATGTTCAAGTGCAAATGCTTAATAACTTAATTGATGCTGATACAAAGTTAATTGACAATAAACATACTGGAAAATTTATTTCTAACATTACAAATGATGTAGCTCATTTAACAAATTTAATTAGCACTGCAATTTTGAATATTTTTAAAGATACTTTAACTTTAATTGGCTTATTAAGTGTAATGTTTTTTCAAAATTGGGAGTTATCACTCATTGCAATCATCATGATACCTTTAGCTTCTTTTGCAGCTAGATCTTTAGGAAAAAGGATTACAAAAGTGTCTTTTGAACAGATGGAATGGGCAGGGGTATTGAGTTCTTACTTAATAGATATGTTTAAAAATCATAAGTTAATCAAAATTTTTCAAAAAGAGATCTATGAAAAAAATAGAGCAGAGATTTTTTTAGACAAAGTTAAGGAAAAAGGAAAAAAAATGGCGATTGTTTTTGTTAGAGCTTCTCCAATTATGGAAATAATGACTGGAATAATAATAGCCATATTAATTTACTATTCTGGAAAACTGGTAATGAATGATGAAATAGAGATCAGCAATTTTTTTTCTTTTTTAGCTGCTATGATGCTTGCTTATCAACCTGTTAGGTCATTAGCCACCTTAAACATTGTTATTAATCAAGGGCTAACTTCATCTAAAAGAATACTCCCAATTATTGATGAGAAGTCAAAACTAAAAAGCAGCAAAGATGACAAAGAGTTGAAGCTAAAAAATGGAGATATTGAATTTAAAAACATAGAATTTTCTTACAATAGCGACAATGAAAATGATGAAGCCAAAAAAATAGTAACGTTAAAGAATATTAATTTAAAAATGATGGGTGGAAAAATGACATCATTAGTAGGTCAAAGTGGTAGTGGTAAATCTACAATACTCAATTTAATACCAAGAATTTATGATGCAGATCTTGGCGATATAACTATTGATAGCCAATCGATTTATAAAACTAAGCTTAAATCTTTAAGAAATAATATTTCTTTTGTTAGTCAAGATACAAATTTATTTGATGATACAATTAAGAATAATATTGCGTATGCAGATATGGATGCTACTGATGAAGAAATATACAATGCTGCTAAACTATCTTATGCTTCAGAATTTATTGATAAACTAGAAAATAAATACGATACTAAAATTGGTGAAAATGGAATTAGACTATCTGGAGGTGAAAAACAAAGATTATCAATAGCAAGGGCAATACTAAAAAAAAGTAAAATAATATTATTAGATGAAGCAACATCCTCATTGGATGCTGAAACTGAGGATAAAATTCAAAAAGCAATAAGTTTCCTAACAAAAGACAGAACAACGATTGTAATTGCNCACAGATTATCAACTATATTAAATTCAAACAAAATTTATGTGATAGATTCTGGTGCTGTTGTGGCAGAAGGAAATCATCAAGAATTAATGAACACCTCGTCAATTTATAAAAATTTTTACAATAAACAAATTAAAGTTTAATGTTTTTTATTTATAAGGTTTTAATTAATATAGTATTTCTTTTTTCACCTTTCATTATAATAATCAGATTAATAAAACGTAAAGAGAACATTAAAAGATTTGTAGAAAAATTTGGTTTTTTTACAAAAAAAAGAGTTTCTGGAAAATTAATTTGGTTCCATGGCGCGAGTGTAGGTGAAATTCAAAGCATTATACCACTGATAGAAAGACTTGAGAAGGATAGAAAAATAAATCAAATTTTGATAACGTCGAATACTCTTAGTTCATCTATTATAATAAATAAATTAAATCTTCGAAAAACTATTCATCAATTTTTTCCTATTGATTGTAATTTTATTTCATCTAAATTTTTAGATTATTGGAAGCCATCAAAAGTTTTTTTTGTTGATTCAGAGATTTGGCCAAATACTATTAATAATTTATTTAGAAAGAATATCCCAATTATACTTCTAAATGGTCGAATAACAAAAAAAACATTCAGCAGATGGATGAAATTTTCAAATTTTTCGAAATTTGTTTTTAGTAAATTCAATTTTTGTTTATCTGCTAACAAAGAATCAAAAAAATTTTTAAAAAAGCTTGGTGCAAATAATGTAAAATTTTTTGGTAATTTAAAATTTAGTCAATCGGAAAATCAAAGTGTTGAAGTAGATAAAAATTTAAAAAAGTTTCTTTTAAAAAGAAATTCTTGGTGTGCATCGAGCACTCATTACAATGAGGAGAAATTTTGTGGACTTGCACATCTTAAATTAAAAAAAAAATATAAAAATCTTTTAACTATAATTATTCCAAGACATGTTGATAGAGTTGATCAAATTAGAGCTGATTTAAACAAACTGAACCTTAATGTTCATTTAGATCGTCCTAAAGACAAAATTAAACCCAATACTGATATATATTTAGTAAATTCCTATGGAAAAACAAAATCTATTTTTAAAATATGCAAAAACGTATTTCTTGGAGGTTCACTGATTAATCATGGAGGTCAAAATCCCCTGGAGGCAGCGAGATACGGTTGCTGTGTTTTTCATGGCCCACATATCTCAAATTTTAAAGAAATTTATGAGCATCTCCAAAAAAAAAAAATTTCATTTAAAGTCAAAAATCAAAACCATTTAACTGATTTACTTCAAAAAAAGCTTGATAAAAAAAAATTTTCAAAAAAATCAATGAAAAATTTAAGTCTAGAAGGAACAAAAATTTTAAATAAAATCTTTAATGAAATTTGTTAATATTTGTTGATGAAATTTAAAAAGCCTAATTTTTGGGATTATAAAAAACCTAACCTTGTTGCATATTTACTTAGTCCTCTTAGTTTAATTGTTAAAATTAATAATTTAATTTTAAACATAAAACCAAAAAAAAAATTCAAAAATATTAAAACTATCTGCGTTGGAAATATTTATGTGGGTGGTACAGGCAAGACTCCAACAGTTATAAAGCTATACGAAATATTCAAAAATAATGGATTTAAAGTTTCTACAGCTAAAAAATTTTACAATGATCAAAAAGATGAGAATTCTATTCTTAAAAATAGATCCAAATTTATAACCTTAGATAGTAGACAAAAAATTATTCAGAAGGCAATTGAAGAAAATTGTGAATTATTAATTTTTGATGATGGGCTTCAAGATAGACAAATTGATTATGATTTTAAATTAGTGTGTTTTGACAATAAAAAATGGGTTGGTAATAGTTTTATAATACCATCTGGTCCTATGAGAGAAAAAATTGATAGTTTAAAAAAATATGACGCGGTAATTATAAAAAATATTGATAAAAAATCTGATCAAAATGAAATCTATAAATCTATCAACAAAATAAACCCAAAAATTAAAATATTTGACTCTTTTTTTAAAATAAAAAACAAAGATGAATTTAATTTGAATGATAAATTTTTGATATTTTCAGGTATCGGAAATAGTAATAGTTTTAGAGAAATATTAATTAAAAATAACTTTAATATAATTAAAGAAATTGTATTTCCAGATCATTATAATTATAAAAATCATGATATTTTAAATATGATGAAAGTTGCAGAAAATAAAAATATCAAAATTATTACAACAGAAAAAGATTATGTAAAAATTCCTACGAGTTTGAGGGAGAAAATTGATTTTATAAAAATAGATTTAGAGATTTTAGAACAAAAAAAATTAACAGAATTAATTGAGTCAAAAATCAGTGAAATTAATTAAATACACTTTTGAATTTACAATAATAATTCTATTATTTTTGATATTTAAAATAGTAGGATTAAAAATATCTCGAAATGTTGCAGGTTTTTTATTTAAAAATTTTGGGTCATTTTTTAGATCAAAAAAAAACTCTCGTGCCAATTTATCTATAGCCTTTCCAAACTTTAATGAAATACAGAAAGACAAAATACTTGCAAATATGTGGATTAATTATGGGAAAATTTTTGCAGAATATATGTTCATTAAAAAATTTAGAATATCTAAAAAATTTTCAAGTCAAATGATAATTGAAAATCAAGATGAACTTGAAAAAATTAAATCATCTAATAAACCAGTAATATTTATCTCTGGACATTTCAATAACTTTGAATTAATGGCAATGCATTTAGAGAAATCTGGTATTGATCTGGCTGCAATTTACAGACCATTAAATAATTTGTTCCTAAACCCAATAATGGAGAAAATTAGAAAAAAATATATTTGTAAAAAACAAATTAAAAAAGGAATCACTGGCACAAAAGAACTGTTAAAAGAATTCAAAAAAGGAACATCTATAGCGCTAATGATTGACCAACGAGTTTCTGAGGGTGTAGAGAGTGTTTTTTTTGGAAAAAAAGCTTTAACAACTTCAATTCCAGCGCAATTTATAAAAAAGTTTGATGTTGCTGTTGTGCCTATTTATATTGAAAGGTTAATTGATGACAAATTTAGATTAAAGATCTTGGAGAAAATTAAATTTTCACAAAATGATTCTGTAGATAAGATTACATTAAAATTAAATAAAATTTTAGAAAAAATGATAATGACTAATCCTGATCAATGGATTTGGACTCACGGTAGATGGAAAATTTAATTTAGTCGTTATTTCTCTCTTTTTTTAAATGGGCTTCTTTATAGGAATAATAAGCTTCTTGATCTTTTACATTCCAATAATTTAATTTATCGAGTGGGATTTGCTTTCCAGATATTGCACATAAAACATAATCTCCCTTTTCAATTATTTTAAAGTTATTTGGTAAATATTCTAATTTAGCTAATTTTTTCATTATTTTTAGTTTATATATATTTATATGAAGATAGGAATAATTGGAAGTGGGGGGAGAGAGCACGCTATTTGTACCTTTTTAAAATCATCAAATAAGGTGGATAAAATTTATTGTTTTCCAGGAAACGCTGGAACAAGTTTTATTGCGGAAAATATTAACATAAATTTGAATAATTTTCAGGAAGTAAAAGATAAAATTAAAAACCTTGAAATAGATATTGTTATAATAGGACCAGAAAAGCCTTTGGTTGATGGAATTGTTGATTTTTTAGAAAAAAATGAAATTAAAGTATTTGGCCCTAATAAAGTTTCCTCTCAATTGGAAGGCTCAAAGATATTTACAAAGAAATTATGTGAGAAATACAAGATACCAACTGCTAATTTTGGTGTTTTTGAAGATAAAGAGAAAAGTTTTAGTTTTTTAAAAAAATGCAAATTTCCAATAGTTGTTAAAGCTGATGGTCTAGCCTCAGGAAAAGGGGTTTATATTTGTGATAATTTTGAACAATCTAAGATCGCTGTGGATGAAATATTTAACGGAAAATTTGGAGAAGCTAAAGAAATTTTAATAGAAGAGTTTTTAAAAGGTGAGGAAATGAGTTTTTTTATAATTTCTGATGGTAAGACTTACAAAAAATTTGGATCTGCACAAGATCATAAAAGAGTATTAGAGGGTGATAAGGGTAAAAATACAGGTGGCATGGGTGCATATTCACCTTCTCGTCTCGAAAATGAGGAATTAGATAAAAAAATAATAGAGAGAATAATTGATCCAACATTGCAAGGTTTAAAAGATTTGAACACTAACTTTAAAGGTTTTTTATACGCAGGACTGATGATTGTTAATAATAATCCTTACCTTATTGAATATAACGTTAGAATGGGTGATCCAGAGTGTCAAACTATTCTGCCTAGATTAGAAACTGATTTTGCAGATATCATTTATGCATGTGTAAATCAAAATCTAAGCTCTTTAGATATTCAGTTATCTAATAAAAAAAGTATCTGTATTGTACTTTGCTCAAAAGGTTATCCTGATAAATTTGAAAATAACGTTGAAATAATCGCAATTGACCAAATAAAACTTCAAAAGGATAATTATATTTTTCACGCAGGTACCAAAATAGATAATTCAATAATCTATTCTAATGGCGGACGAGTACTTAACTTTGTAATTAAGTCTGCAAATCTAAAAGAAAGTAGAGATCAAGCAATAAATTTAATAAAGGCATTAAATTGGGAAAATGGATTTTTCAGAAAAGATATTGGTTACAAAGTAATTGAGCGATGAGAATTATTTCGGGTAAGTTTAAGGGAAAAAAATTATTATTACCCTCTGATAAAAATACACGCCCATTAAAAGATATGGTAAAAGAGTCTATATTCAATCTTCTGGAGCATTCTAATAAATTTAGCTTAAGTTTATCTAATTCCTCTGTTTTAGATTTATTCTCTGGGTGTGGCTCCTTTGGGATTGAATGTATTTCGAGAGGTTCTAAAAATGTTTATTTCTTTGAAAATTATCTAAAAGCATTAGGGATTTTAAAAAAGAATTTATCAAACCTTGCCGAAGATCAAAACTACAAAATATTTGAAAACGATTGCTTTACTTTTTTCAACTCAAAGAAAACAATAGAAAAAAAGTTTGATTTAATTTTTATTGATCCACCATATAAAGAATTAAGAATAAACGATCTCATTGAAAAAATTATTGAAAAAAAAGTACTTAGTAAAAAAGGATTATTTATAATTCATAGACATAAAAAGGATAAATTGCCAATAACAGAAAAGATAAATATTCTAGATGTGCGGACTTATGGGATTTCAAAGGTCTACATTGCTAACTAAGAATTAACCAAAATTTTATTTGTTTCTTTTTTAATTAGTTCTACTGCTGGTTGATCATATGGATTTATTTTCAATGCTTTGGCTATCAGTATAGTTTCTACAATAAAAAAGGTAAACAGTTCACCTAGAGTTTCCTCTTTTCGAGTTTTAAGAAAAAAGCTTCTGAATGGTATCCTTTTTTTTTTAAATACTTTTTGAGTTGCTAAAATCTTGGAGTCTAAAATATCTTGTATATTTTTATTTATTAAAAAGTTTTTTGACCTCGAAATTGTATTTTTATTTATCTTTGGAGAAATTTTATCGGCACTACTAAAAAAGGTATAAAAGTTATTTTTTTGGCCATCTAAGTATAATTGCATCAAACTGTGATTGTCTTTTGGCATTGTTGAAATTATTGGAAAAATTCCTTTAGCCTTTTTTCCTATACTCTCTGCTAGAAGTTGTTGATACCATTTTAGAAAATTGTCTAAACTTTCATCATAATTTAAAATTACTGCATTAGATTTTTTTTTGTTTATTAATTCCACAATTTTGGTGACATTGCTTATAACCGAGTTAAAAAAGTGTTCATTTTTTAATAAGTTATTAAATTGTTTAAATTTTTTTGCATTTAATCCCATTAATTCTGCTGGAAGCATTCCCACCTCAGATAAGACTGAATATCTTCCACCTATAAAATTGTTATGATCAATTATTTCACTTTTCAATTTAATACCCATATCTCTTAGATAGCTGGTTTTATTCTCGGTAATTACAATATTTTGATCTTTTTTTGATATATAAATATTGGAATTAACTATTGTCTCTAAAGTATTTCCAGACTTTGAAATGATTAGATTTAAATAATTTTTTTTTGCAGAAAATTTTCTCTTTTGTAAATTTGATAAAAAATAAAAATTTTTTTTTATTTTATACTTTAAAAAATCATAAATAGCGTTAGTTCCTAGAGATGAGCCTCCCATTCCAAAAATTCTTATGTCCTTACATTTTTGAAATTTTGCAAGATTTTGTTTTGTATAACTGTAATAGTAATTAGCAGTCAATGACTTAATAATTTGATTTTTAGAAGCTATAAGTTGTCTAAAATATTTTCTTAAACTTTTATTATTTTTTTTTTCTTGAAAATTTTTAAATAAAAAATTTTTAGTTATCATTTTTATTTAATCTTATCCAAAATACTTTTTTTTAAATCAGATTCTTGATTAATTTCATTATCGTTATTTTCATCATTTTTGGGGTTGCCCTGCATCTCAAAAACATTATCAATAATCAATTTTTCTTCCTCATTATCCTGATTTTCAATCTGTTCGTTTGGTTCTGGTAATTTTGAGAAGTCAGGTGGCAAAATTAAGGGATCCTTTTTTTCTATTAAAAATTCCTCACCAGAAGTAGATTTTTTTTTCAATTTAAATCCTGCACAGGAGTAAATAAAAAAACTAACAGTTATCATAAGTAAAATATTTTTAATTATTTTCATTTTTTTGTTTTTTTGAACTAAATATTTCAATACAAATTAGAAACAGTATACCTAAAGTAATGAATATATCAGCAACGTTGAATATAAACCAATGATAATTATTGTAATGTATATCTATAAAATCTGGTACAGCAGAGTAATAAATCCTGTCATAAATATTGCCCAAAGAACCCCCAATTATCAAAAGAAAACTAATTTTTTCAAATCCTTTTGATTTTAACATTAACCAAATTATTATTAATATGATTAAACATATAATTATTGTAAGCAAATTGTAATAAAACTTTTCATCAAAAGAAAATAAACCAAAAGCGATACCTTCATTCCAAATCAAATTAAAATTTAAAAAGGATGTGATACTAATGCCATATTGTTCATAAGTTTCTGGAGAATTAATAATCAATAATTTACTTACACGATCAGTTAAAAAAATAAAAATAATTATAGAAAAATCTGCTAAATGTTTTTTAAACATTTTATTTATAATTTGTGTCTTTCACATGGTTTACTACTAATTTTCCAACACACTGGACATTTTTCACCTGTCGCTTTGCTTGTTTCTACAATTATCTCATTTGTATCACTATTCTCAATTTTGACTGAAGAAGTTATGCAAAGTTCTGAAAGGTCAATATTTTTCAAAAATTTCTGATTCTCATTATTCATTTTCACAACTAATGCTGCCTCTAAACTAGATCCTATATCTTTACTTGCTCGCTTTTGCTCAATACTTAGATTGCAGATATCTCTTATTTTGATTAATTCTTGCCATTTAGAATTTAGACTAGAATTATCAAATTTTTTGGGGAAATTTAAAAATTTTTCAAGATGAATACTTTTATTTTTTTTTGAAATAAGTTGATAAATTTCTTCAGTTGTAAAAGATAGGATTGGTGCAAACCATCTAATTAAAGAATTAAGAATAACATTTAACAATATAAGTGCAGATTTCCTTTTTTCGGAATTTATTGGATCACAGTACAAAGTATCTTTTCTTATATCAAAATAAAAGGCAGATAAGTCTACAGTGCAAAAATTTAATAATTCTTTATACAAATTATGAAAATCATAATCTTTGAAATATTTGTTAAATTTAGAATTCAAATCATAAATTTTATGAAGCATAAATTGCTCCAGTTCTGGTAAGTCTTCAATTTTAATCTTTTCTAAATCTAGTTGTTCAAAATTATCATTAAGATTTCCTAGCAAATATCTAAATGTATTTCTTATTTTTCTATATGACTCAGCATGCTGATCAAGTATTGAATAGTCTATCCGAAGATCCTCAGCATAATTTGAGGAAGCAACCCAAATTCTAAGTATATCAGCTCCGTATTTTTTTAGGATATCTTCAGGCGCAATTACATTTCCCAGAGATTTTGACATTTTTAAACCTTTGCCATCAACTACAAAACCATGAGAGAGAATAGATTCAAAAGGCGCTCGATCTCTTGTTCCACAAGACTCTAAAAGAGAAGAATGAAACCAACCCCTATGTTGGTCAGAGCCCTCAAGATACATAGACGCAGGCCATTTTAAATCTTTTCTTTTTTCCAATACAAATGAATGTGTAGATCCACTATCAAACCATACCTCTACGATATCACTTAACTTTTCAAAATTCTCAGCTTTATATTTTTTTCCAAGAAATTTTTGTGGATCATCTGAAAACCAACAATCAGATCCTTCTTTTTCATAGATTTTTGCTATATTTTCAAAAACTTCATTATCGACTAAAATTTTATCTGTTTTCTTGTTAATAAAAATAGGCAGTGGAACCCCCCACACTCTTTGTCTTGAAACACACCAATCAGGTCTTGTTTCAATCATCGATTTTAATCTTTCTTTTCCTTTACTAGGATAGAAAGTTGTTTCATCAATTGCTTTTAAAGCTTTATTTCTAAGCTTATGACTATCCATAGAAATAAACCATTGGGGAGTTGCTCTGTGAACTAATGGTGCTTTAGACCTCCAGGAATGAGGATAGGAGTGAACAAGTTCGCCGTTTGATAATAATTTTTTTTGATCTTTTAATTTTTCAATCACAATAGAATTTGATTTAAAAATATGTATCCCCTCAAAAAGCGCTACATTTTTTGTATATCTTCCATCACCATCAACTGTTTCAATTGCTTTAATTCCATTATTCATACATAAATTAAAATCATCAGGTCCATGACTTGGCGCACAGTGGACGATTCCCGTACCTTGTTCTGTAGTAACAAAACGTGCCCCTAACATAGGTATGTCATATTCATAACCAAGTTTTGAAAAGGGATGATTGCATATTGTTCCTTTCAAATCTTTACCTTTAAATTTTTTTAATTTTTGGAAACTTTGGATTTTAGTGTCTTTTATAACTGAGTCTATTAATGCATCTGCAATAACAATTTTTTTGTTTTTAAAATCTCCATCATCATTTACTTCAACTAATGAATAATCTAAACTTTCATTGTAAGCTAAGGCTTTATTGGCTGGGATAGTCCATGGTGTAGTTGTCCAAATTACTATTTCACTATCGTTTAATTCTTTGATGTTTGATGATTTAACTGGAAAAGATGCATATATGGTATCTGACTTATGATCCTGATATTCAACTTCTGCATCTGCTAAAGCTGTTTTTTCAACAGTTGACCACAAAACAGGTTTAAAACCTCTATACAAACTTCCTTCTTTTAAAAATTTACCTAATTCTCTAACTATTTGAGCTTCTGCATCAAAACTCATTGTAGAATAATAATTATCCCAATCTCCCACAACCCCTAATCTTTTGAATTGATCTTTGTGAATATCTATCCATTTTTCCGCAAAAGCCCTACACTCTTTTCTAAACTCAACGATTGGAACTTCATTTTTGTTTTTTTTATTTTTTTTGTATTGCTCTTCAATTTTCCATTCTATTGGTAATCCATGACAGTCCCATCCTGGAACATAAACAGAGTCTTTACCATCCATCTGATGAAATCTCACAATTATATCCTTTAAAATTTTATTTAAAGCNGTTCCCATGTGTATATTACCNTTNGCATAGGGAGGNCCATCATGAAGAACAAATTTTTCTTCTCCCTTTCTCGATTTTCTNANNTCATCATAAAGATTTATGTTTTGCCAAAACTTTAAAATTTCTGGTTCTCGGGTTGGCAAATTTGCTTTCATTGAAAAAGCAGTTTTAGGAAGATTTATTTGAGATTTGCTCATTTTATTTTTTTGCAATTAATAAGTCAGTTTTAATTTGTTTTCTAAGTAGATCGACATTTTTAAAT
>FUFK010070669.1_pt1 | contig 12642 bp, 15 predicted proteins | sample 1021851 | NCBI WGS metagenome assembly FUFK01 (sample SAMEA51879418, study PRJEB19060) | metagenome
ATTAACAAAAGCCGCTATACCTTTCTTTCCAAGTTTTGCTGCTTTCTTTGCAGATAAACAAGCCGCATAAGCCTCACCTTCTTTTCCACCACCACATTTACCAAGTTTTTTACCTGTTGAACTATATCTATCCCAACCACCAGCAGTAGTTCCACCACTACCACCTTTTTTAAACCATTGTCTCAAATCTTCATTAGTCATTTCTTGTTTTTGAGCTCTATCAATGATTACACCAACATGCATTTGAATAAAATGAGTATCTTCTTCTTCATCACCATGNTNNGTNATTTCTGCAATTCTACCCAATTTAAATGATATTGTATTACATAATTCAATAGCGTGGTCGATTGGGTCGTGGTCTAATGGTTCTTCAGCAACAACTTGTTTTTCCATTTCAAACAAGTGGTCCATATCTTTGGCTGACTCAACAACTAAATCTTTTGCTTCTTCATTCTGAATTAACTTTTCATATAAAGTTACAGCCGACCTACAAATATCNAAGTGTTTNGTTTGATAACCAAATATATCAATGTTNTCACCACCACCAAAATGTTTAGGTGCATCTTCTGGATATTTGTTCTCTTGTTCTTGTTCAACCAATAATGTTTTTAACTTAATCATTGTTATGTCCTTGACAACAATCACATTCACATTTGCAATTTTCACAACATTTACAATTACTCATCATTGTTCTCCTCATCCTCTTCTTTTTCTGTAGCTGAATGCATATGTTCTTGTGCTTCAACAACTGTCAACATTTCTGTTGGGATGTTTTTAATTGTTTTGTTTCCGAACTTTACATCGTATTTTGTAATAGTTCCATCTTCAAATAATGTGTGATGAATCACTTCACCAATCATATCACCATACTTTTCTTTATCAGCGGAAGACTTCCACTCCATATGAGTCGCTCAGTTATGAGCTACTTCTTTGTTTTTCTTTATGATTTGAGGATGTCCATCATTTTCAGCAATCACTTCTTTAATGATTTCCCTCAATGTTTCTTTTGTTAATTTCATAGTTTGACTCCTAATCCGACTTTAAATTGAAAGTCTTCTTTTTCATTATAGTATTCGTGTTTATAAATTCCATATACGTTAAGTTTTTCAGTTAACCATTTTTTTATCTCTGATTTAACATTCACAATGTTATAGTCAACGATATTTGATTTAACTGAAATCCCTACGTTGTATTCTAAATCTTTTTGTTTTAATTTTTTTGAGATTGCTAAATTTAACAATGGTGAAATCTCTCCATCTATATCTTTAAATGATGCCCCAGCTTTAAACCAACCAATTGTTGAACCAATGTTATATGTTGTATAGTTTATGTCCTTTGATTCTTTATTCACATAATCCACACCATAGTAAACATATGGAAGCAATTCGTGTTGAAAATTAACTACATCATCGATATACTTTTCACCTAATTCACGTTCCCAATCTCTTTTTAATAAATATTGAATTTTTCCATTTGTATCGTTTAATTTTATAGATAATTCATAATCTAATGGTTTTAATTCATCATTTGGTGTTCTCACACTTACTGATGTTCCCCACTCTGATGTTAAGCCTAAACTTAACATTAACAATATCAAAAATCTCATTTTTTCTTTTTCCTATATTTTGTATGATAGAATCTTTTTCTATCAATCACTTTACCTGTCTTGGTATCAAATATAGTTTCCAATACATATACATTACCTTTTTTACTAACATATGTTGTAACCTCTATTTTATACCTACCAACTTCTTTTTTTTCAGGTTCTGCTGATACCATAAATGATACCAGCAGTAAACCTATCAATAACTTTTTCATATTAATTACCTATAAAAATACCTTTTAAGACTCTTGGTGTTTGTCTTCCTTGTCCAGCACAATCACCATTGTCAAAATCAAACTCTTCACAATCAAAGAATATTGGATTTCCATTATATTCATAACTTCCATCATCACAGAAACCATCACCTAACCAACCTTGAGGTGCACATATTCCATTACAATCTTCTATTAAACCAGGTGTGCAATCTTCATCAATTGCTTCACAATCACCTTCGTCAAAATTTAATTCTGCACAATATAAATTAATTGGAACTTGATTACCTTCTTCATCGAGAATAGCCCAAGCACCATCATCACAGAAACCATCTGCTATCCAAGATACAGGAGCACAATTACCATCACAATCTAATATCATTTCACCATAATTTTCTATATAATAGTCTGTATTACAATCATTAAATTCACAACTACCATCATCTACATTTGCTGTATCATTGTAGTTCAAAGCATCATCATTCATACAACCATAAACTATGTCATTGAGTGCAATACTAAAATCAAAATCTAATCTACCAGGTCTCGTATTTGTAATTTCTAAATAATAAGTTCCCTCTGTTACAATTCCTACTTCTTGTCCGTTTCCATTTGACATAAAAGCATATAAAGGTGGTGGTGAACCTAATTCACCATCACACGCTTCAAATAAAGCACAATGAAAACCAGGTTGATTTAAATTGATTGAAAATAAAGTAGTTTCACTTAATTCAAAACCTAACCAAGTAGTGGCTCCAGCGTCAAGTGATGTAGAAAATTCAAAATCACTCCAATCATAGAATGATGTTCCCTCACATCCAACTAATTCAGGTTCAGGAATGATTGCTCCACCTGTTATTGTATCATCACCATCACAACCCATTGTAAATAGTAACATAAAACTTATCATTAATGTTATTAATTTATTCATAACTTCCTCCTAAAACTTGCTTCCAAGTATTTCTTCGATAATTTCATCGAGTTCTTTTGTTGTTGTTTTNAAGGTAAAACTCATATCACCTTGNANTCTTTTAACTTCNTCACCCTCATCAAANAAGATAATAGTTGGAAGTATAACCACATTATTATCAGATTGTATTNTNGGGAATGTTTCGATGTTAACTCTGTATACTTTTGCATCAAATGTATCCCACTCATCCAATATTGTAACTTTGTTAGCCTCATTCCAAGTAGCCCAAAACTCAACTACCACTAATCCTCTACTTGTTGCTCTACCAAAGTTTTCATCCGTTAATTCTCTAATCCCTCCGAAGAGTGATGTAATCAACATTCCTAATATAAATAATTTTTTAAACATAACCTCTCCTACTTTAATTAACTTGTCCTCTAAGTCCTCAATTTCTTCTTTGAGTTCTTCAATTTCTTTTTCTAAAGTCATAATTTTATTTCTTGACATTTCATCTTTCATCTTATACTCACCACGAGATGGTGGCCAAGATGAATTAGGGTCTACAGCATAAACCCCATCACCAATTGGTGTGAATTTGTTTTCTAATTCTGTTACCCTTTTATCAATGTTTGTTTCTAATGCTGTCAATCTTTTATCCATATCAACCATCATTGTATTGTCACCATCTTCTAAAGCACCAAATCTAGCATCCAACTCTGACATAAATGTAAAATACATTGTAACACCTGAAAACAATATTGAACCAATATAAATCATAGTTTTTAAATCAATCTTAAACTTTGATGTTTGTAGATTATCCATTGTTAAATCTGGACCACCAGCCGGTGCTACAGGTTGTTGATACATTGGTTGTTGTGGTATCTGTGGTTGAATTGGTGGTGGAGGTGGTGGTGGAGGAGGTGGAGCTTGAATCTCCAATGCTTCCATTAATTGTTGTTCAGTAAGTAATCCCCATTGGATTAGAACTTGTCCTACTTGAACATCATCACCTTTGACAGCCATCACACCATCAAGTTGTTGTTGGGTTACATAACCCTTTGATACTAATATTTCACCTATCTTTTGCATTAGAATATCGTCACGTTTATACCTGCTTTAAGTTCATAAGCACTTATACCAAAATATTTTAAATATCTACCTTCACCAAAAACACCAATGTTTCTATTGAATTTATATCCAGCCACTAAACCAATATCAAAATCAATATCACCAGTTTCATATATGAAAGCATAATCCGTTAAACCTTTACTAATTGGAATAATGGAAGCCCATCCATGAACCCAATATTGTTTATCATATAAATAGTAATCAACACCAATAACAAGTGAAGACTCCCATTGATAACCTAACTTGTCAATTTCTTCTTCATTGTAAAGATTAATCACATCACCATAATAATATTCATAAAATTCATCATCAGTTTCTGCAATTAATTCACCAGTTTCATCGAACCATTCATAGTTACCAAACTCACCAGGGTCTTGAATACCATTTTGATTCATATCTTCAAACCAATATTCATCTGAATATCCATATTCATAAGCCAATGTCCACCATTGTCCACCTGAATTTGCTAACCAATCATTGAATGGAAACAATCCATATGCTGGATGTCCTCTTAAACTACCACCAAGAGTTAGATTCCAATTACCAAATGGTTTTCTCCATCTTAAATCTACTTGTCCAAACTCTAAATCTTGTCTTCCAAAGTTTGTATATCCACCTTTAACTACAAAGTTGTCACCTAAGTATCTAACCCAAGATTCTGTATCTACAAATTCTTCACCAAATGAACGAATTGAAGAATACTTTACTAAATATTCCCAACCACTCACATTACCAATTGTAGCAACGTCTGATAATTCTTTTTCAGAACCATCATAGAATTTCTTACCTTTGGCTTGATATTTAAATCTAGCAAGTTTTCTAACACCAATGGATAAATTATATTCTAATTCATTCTCTTTTGTCGTTTCAACAAATGTTCCATTGTCTATATCAACTTCCCATTTAGATTGAACTTCAAATGGTGCGTTTAAACTAACACTTGTATAAAATGTAGAATACTTTAAAAAGTTGTCTACAAAGTAATTACTACCTTCATTAGCAAACAAGATAGTTGTCGTTAATAATAATGATAGTAGTTTATTCATAACTCTTTCTCCTACTGTATTTTATTCTCGTGTTTGTTTACTACTCTTGTTAACTCTGTTAATAAATCAACACAAGATGTATCCACTTTATATTTTGACAAGTCCAAAAGTGGTAAAGGTTTTTCTATTTTAATGTCCTTCAGTTTGTCATTCTGAATAACAAGTTTACTTCCACCTACGATAATACCATCCACAACATCATAGGTAAAAAATGTTGTACTCCATATCCCACATCTAACAATTCGACCTGGTTTTCCATCTACTTCGACAACATCGTCTTCGTTATAATCATTACCCATAAAAATCATAAATCCGGCTACAAACTTTTCAATTGTAGAACGGAAGAGTAATGTTAGAACACCAACTATAAATAACCACCCGTATTCACCGAGAATTAATGAAACCTGATTTTGGATTTCGTTTTCCATATCAGTTCTCCGTTTTGGCTATATCGTTAGTGTAACCGTATCTGTCTTTTTATCAAAAATCTATTTACTTCCAATACCTTTACTTCTTTCTTTATCTATCTGACCACCAGCTCTTAAAATTAAATTGTGTTTAATCCATTTTTTTCCAATTACATTTCTAATAGGTTTTTTTATAAATTTATCTATATACTTTTTAGTCAATCTTCCAAATTTCTTTTGAGCTTCCTCTGGTTTTAAAAACTTTGAATTATCAACAATTACAAAATTACTACCAAACAAAGATTGAAAAGCACCTAAGTTCTTTTGAACATCTTTCCAAGATTTTACCAATATATCTTCTGGTAATCTTCTTGCTCTTTCTTTATTTCTTTTTTTTGCTACATTTAATGATGTGTTAACAAATACCATGTAACAATCATATCCGAGTTTTTCTAATTGTTGTTTTTCAGCTTTTATTTTTCCAAGATTGTGACCTGTACCATCAATAATCATTCCAAGTCGACCTTCCATATATTTTTCTTTTCTAGCTTTGGTTAGTAACTTAGCTTTCTTCCTAACTGTCATACTTTCTGAATCTTCATCACCACCAGCAATAGCATCAAACACTTCTTCTGGCCATTTATCAATATCTAATTTACCTGTTCCAAATGTTTCAAATCCATATTTCTTCAATAAAAATTCAAACTCTGTATCTGAATTAACTGTTTTTAATCCACTAATGGATAAATTGATTTTTTTAGGGATACCGAATAATTCACCAGCAACGAATGATTTACCACTACCAGGCCCTCCAGCCATAAAAACGGCTTTTAGAATACCCTTGTCAAAGACTCCTTCGGTAAGTAATTGTTTTAAATTAACCAAAATGGTTCTCCTATTAATATAGTTTTATTCATATATAAATATAAGGAAAGTGAAGAAAGATAGAGTTTTTTAACTAATCTGATACCAAACATCATTTGGATTACATACGAATTTGTAAGCTTGGTGTTGATTGATTGTTATATTGCTAGAACCATAAATTGTCCTAGCTTGATTTTTTGTTGAACGAGTTATTGTTACCGCTCCACTACCAATGTTCATAATTGTTATTTCTTGTCCTGAATGTGCAGGTATTAAACCTGTTATACTTAAAGCATTTGAACTATTTAATACAAGAGTATGTAAACCTGTAACAGCTACTAAAGAACTTTTTAAAGTTGTAGCTACAAGAACAACAGGTGCAGGAGGTTTTGCAAACGAGTCTGCTGAAAGCACATCAATATATGCAGTTCCATCAAGATATAGAGTTCTCCATTGTCTATTACCAAAACCTAAATCTCTTGAATCATCTGCATCAGGAGCAAGAGTGGAGCCAACTCTTTCAAAATCAACACTTCCACCAGCATTATTTATATCAGTAGCTATTGAAGCAGATAAACTTGTAAATGAACCACTTATATCTGATGAGATTTGAGCTGATGAACTGACAAGAGTTTTTGCTCTTAAACTATCAGAAAATTCAAGACTTGGTTTTAGATTTGATATTGTATTTCCATTGACTTTAAAGTCACCTCTAATATCTGTAAAACCATCAATTGTTGTATTACCTTTTAATTTTGTTACACCACTTACGAAAAACTCTTCTGTGACATCCACTACAGGATATTTTTGAACTTTACTTGTGAATTTACTTTCTGATAAATGAGAATGTATATCATCTAAATCTTCTTTTAATAAATCCAATTGATAAATTACAGGAGCGGTTAGAGAAAATTGCATAGAATCTTCTAAATAGTCTTGTGATTCATATGAAGCTGTCATTTTATTAAAAAATTTATCATCTACTTTTTTATTATTAAAGTCTTTAGATTCACCTTTTACATAATTAAACATTCTTGATGAACTTAATCGTGGTTTAAAATTTCTTACATCTGCCATTGATTACTCCTATGTATTATCACTTCTATTTAATTCACACCATTTTGTTCCATCTACACAAATAAATGAAATGGTATCATTAACTTGTGCAGTATCATGGTCCAATCCACCAAATAATTGTAAATTAGTTCCATCTGTAAAATCAGTATTATTATCTTGAATCATGATATAAATTATTTGTCCCGCAGTTCCATTATCAAAACCTGTTATATCTGTTCCACTTGTGTTTGCAGTTTTAAATGTTGTACCACTTGAAACAGATGGTGTGGTATCACCATCAGTAAATATATGTACATGATGAATTGTAGCACCTTGATAACTTAAATCACCACTTGAACTTATGTTTCCACTTGCGGTTATGTGTGAATTATTAATAACATTTATTCCATCTCCAAATGCAACACCTGTTTTAGCATTATCTATTCTATCAATTCTATTAATAATGGAATTCGCTGAAATCAATGCTCCACTTGAACTTATGTTTCCACTTGCGGTAATGTGTGTTGTGTTTACATTAGATATATCTCCACCTATGGTTAAATGTCTCGTTATAGTCGCATCATTATTTAACACAGAAAATCCTGCAAGTGTATGAGATGTTCCACTCGCACTTATGTTTCCACTTGCGGTTATGTGTGAAGTAAATGAAGTACCACCATCTTTTGCAATTCTTACCCTTTCTGTAGCATTTGTTGTAAAAGCTAAAGCATCGTTTGAATTAACTTGAATCTTTAAAACATCACCACTTGCATCTCCAAATATACCACCTTCAATATTGTTTAATGTCCATCTTTGTAGATATTTATCATCTTCAGTATTTTGTAAATGTAGTAATGCTTCTGGCGCTATTGCACTTCCTCCATTTCCAATACCAACAAATCCTGAGAATCTACCATCAGAAAATGAACCAGTTCCACTACCACTTATGTTACCAGCTACTGTAAGTTTATCATTTGGTGGTGAATTAGTTCCAATACCAACATTACCAACATTTGAATGTCCTCTTGCACCAACCACCAAATAATTTGACGCATAATTCGTACCTATATAAAATCTATTTGTAGCCGTATTACTACCAAAAGCACCAAATCCACCATCATCAGTTCCATTATTTGTTAAGAATCCATATTCATGACTCCAATCAGCTGTCCCATCACTTCGTTGTATGTAAACATTATCACCTAGTGTTTTAAATGTTCGTGATGGGCCAACTATATTAAGGTTTGCAAATGAACCTGTTGAAACACTTGAACCACTAACACCAATTGCATTAAATACAGTTTCAGTTCCACCACCATTAATAGTGACAGATGTATTGGTAACTGCAGATATTTTTGAATTACCACCTCCACCAAAACCAATGTTGTTTACACCAAGAGAAACTGCTGTACTGCCCTCTCGTCTCCATACAAAATTTGTTCCATCATAATATACTCCAGTTGGATTTGCACCTTTGAAATCAAGAGCCATGTTGGAAGCATCACCACTATTTATTTTAACACTATCAAAAAGTCCATCACCACTTGCACTTATGTTTCCACTTGCGGTTATGTTTCCTGTAACACTTAATCCAAAATCTGATATTTTAGCTCTTTCCGAACCTCCAAAATTAAATATATGTGAATCATTGAGTGTATTATAAGTTATATCATTATGAGAATGTAATTTTAATCCATTACTAGCTATACCTATGAAATGTTTACCTATTCCATCATCACCAAATAAATTTATTTGTTGAGTACTCTTCATCAATGTAAGGTCTTTATTATCACCATTGAGAACAACTTCACCACTTGAACTTATGTTTCCACTTGCGGTAACCGCACCATCCAAAATAATTTGTCCAGCTTCTAACTCTACAATATTTGCATCATGCATGATTTTACCTAATCCAAACTCCCCATCATTTCTAATAAATAAAGTATTTCCTCTTGCGTGAATTTCTGAATTATTGTTACTAACTCTATTAACATCAAATTTTAGGTGATTAGAAGTGCCTGTATCACCCTCTAAATGTATACCACCATGTATTTCTACATTATATCCTGAAGTGTTAGCTGATGTGCCTATTGACGCTGAACCCATAAATAAAGTTGAAGTTGATGAACCACTTATGTTTCCACTTGCGGTTATGTGTGAGTCAACATTTAGATTTTGTTTTACATTTACTTGTCCTTCTGTTGTAATTCCTAATCTTGTGTTTCCATTAGTTAGTAATGATACTTGTTCAACACCAGCGTTTGTATTACTAAGTAAATCAATTCTACCTCTATTACTTGCTTTAGAAACAATATTAAAAGTACCAGGACCTACGATAGCATTCGCAGTCAAAGTTCCACTTGCACTTATTTCACCACTTGCGGTTATGTTTCCTATGAATTTGTGAGTATCATCTGATGAATTACCAAATGCAGTTGAACCCGATGAGGTGTTTACGATACTTTCTGATGTGATATAGGAATGAGCTGTTAAAGTTCCACCTATGGTTAAATCGGTAATTTCGTTACCAACTAAATCAAAAAGTTTTCCTTCACTTCCTGTTTTTTGCAATAGATTCTGAAAAGTATCTTGGATGTTCTTATTCGTTAAGTCGAATGACATTTATATAACCTTTAATTTTTTGCTAATTTATTAATTACTTCTTTTATGAACTTTTGAGTTCCTCCTTGATAATTAATAGTGTCAGCATAATTTTTTAATATTGGAGCTATTTTCTTTTTATTCTGTAACACTTTGTCTATCGTTATATTGTTTTCAATCAATGTATTTACCATTTCATTAATTGGATTTACATAATTTTTAACTGATTTAACTTTTACTTGTGGTTTTGTAGACTCTTTGATTTGTGGTTTTTGTTCTTTTTGTGATTTAACCTCAACCGTTACTTTCTTAGCAGTGTCGACAATAAAATCAGATTGCCAAGGTTCAATCAAAGTATCTTCAGCGATAACTTCTAATTTAATATCACCAGTAGTGTTTTCACTCATCAATCCTTTTAATTTTTTGATAGGAACTTTACAATTTCCATTTTTATCAATTGTACCTTTGAACATCAATGTCAAGTCTTTTGATTCAACAACAATTCTAGCACTTGATTCTTTTAAATCTGCACCTTCTAAAAATAAATCACATTCGAAGGTTTCTTGTTTATCTGTGTATAATTTATACATTTTCTTTTATCTCCAACTTGACTTTTTTTACAATGGTTTCAACAACTAATTCAGCATCTTCTACTTTGACATCAACGTCTTTTACTTCCACTTTATCGTCATAAACCTTTTCACCTTTGATTCTACAAATCAAATGAATAAATCTTTTCTTTTTTTCCTCGTCTTTGAATATATTATCAAGACGTTCTTTTCTTTTCTTATAACCAACACCATCAATAGCATCTGCTATTTCAACTGCTAATGCTACATCACCCCAAGTAAATGGATTATCTCCCCAAACTACAGAAGTGGTTCTACCATCTTCAGTTGTTCCATTCCATTTTACTTTTGAGTTAGCCATTGTATAGTCCTATTCATATATAAATATAATAAAAGTTAAGAAAGATAGAGTTTTTTAACTTACATCTATAACATTATCAATGTCAGCAGTAGCAATACCTTTAACGGTAGATATATCTCCCGATGATATTCCTATAACATTATGTCCATAACCAGATACACCATGTGTTATTGTTATTTTTGGACGAAATGCGGAAGTGGAATCTTCAAAATCATTAAATGTACGAAAATTTACACCACTCGGGTCTGTACCAGAATTTTGATAATCATTTTGACATCTTTGTAAAAAAGCACATGGATTTCCAGCAGCAATTTGTGTATTGACATAAGCCAAACCTGTAGAATCTAACGTGAAAGTTAGAGTTACACCAGTGGCATTTCCAACATCAACTACATTCGATACAGAATCACCAACGGTGTCAAACAATGCACTGGTAGTAGATGTAGCGGTATGATTAGTTGAACTGAAAAGTTTGTGGTTTTCTGTATCATCAGTAGTTCCACCTCTTTTACCTGATAATCTTATTTGAACGGTAGCTGCTGTGGCTACTGTGTCAGTTGAAATGCCTGTTGTATCGAATTGTAAATAAGCTCTTCCACAAAAAAAAGTAACACCTGATTTAACATTTGCAACTTGGTTATTTGTATTGGAAGCAAAATTACCACCACCACTAACAGCTTGAGCATAACTTGTAGTGGAGGATTGTCTTACTAAACCATCAACACCTGAATTAACAATAGTTGTAGCCATTTAAAAACTCCAATCCGTGATGTTAGTATAAGTTGTTTTTAAATAATTTTTTAACTCTTGTTCAGTTAATAAATTTCCATCATTATCCGTGAATTGTAAAACATTCAACCAATCATTAATCAAATCATTTATATTATTATGAGTAATAGTATCATCACTATAATGTTCCCATAATTGTTGTTCAGTTGTAAAATTCATTATGATGACCTTTTAACATAAGTATTATCAGGGTTAAAATAAATTATATCATCGTCTTCAACTAAACAATAACCCATTATTCTTGCATATTCATTAGCAGAACCAGGAGCTGCGAATTGTACATGTCCAGCAGTATCACCAGCGTAAAGAGGTTCTCCATTTACTCCAGAAGTATCTTCAATATGACCTGCTGCTAATCTAACCACTCCTCTTGTTAAAACTTTACATGGAGTAGTACCATCACCATCTTGTAAAGCCACACCCGCCATATTTACAGAATAATCTACAGATGAAGCAGCTGTTCTCCATATATTTCCAAGAGTACCAAGATGAAAAACAACATCACCTGCAACAGTACTACCATGACAAGGAAATAAATCTATGATTTCACCATAACCTTCACCATTGGCCAATGCAACAATACTAGCACTCGCATAGGTAAGTGTAGGGTCAATAGCAGTTATTGCTCCACTTGAACTTATGTTTCCACTTGAGGTTATGTTTCCACTAAAATTTACAGGAGATTGAATAGAAAGATGACCATCAATACTATTACCATTACCTCTTATTCTACCAACATTTAATAAATCATCTACTGAAGCATCTTCACCAATTATATCACCACTTGCACTTATGTTNCCNCTTGCGGTCATGTGTGCTTGTACTAGAAGAGTAGTTTGTNNAGTATTTTTACCAATCTGAAGGTCACCTATGTGTTGTCCAAAAGTTACACTATCACCAANCATNNTAANTNCANTGTTACCTNNTANTGTAAAGNNATTTGNATCTATTGTTCCACTTGAACTTATGTTTCCACTTGAGGTTATGTGGCCATCTACAAATGTATTATCTGTTGCTATGTTAAATGTTGCATTTAAAACACCACCTAACTCAGCTGTACCAGTTGGATTCTCTTGTATTCTAAAACCACTAGCTC
>FUFK010046028.1_pt1 | contig 12637 bp, 19 predicted proteins | sample 1021851 | NCBI WGS metagenome assembly FUFK01 (sample SAMEA51879418, study PRJEB19060) | metagenome
AGCGGCCAGATGGTTCATACCCGAAGTGTGGACGAAGTGGTGGAGAAAAAAGAAAAAATTATCCAAAATGCGTGCCCATTGCAAAAGCAAGAGCGATGAGCAAAGGGCAACGTGCGGGTGCCGTAAGAAGAAAACAAGCGAAAGCAAATACAGGCCCTACACCTGATAGAGCTGCAACGTTTGCAAAAAGAAAAAGTGCGTACATGGGAGGACTTATATGAAAATGCCAAACACACCATACACTGGTAGTTTTATAAAAGGTGGCCCAGGAGAAAATCAAAGCTATAAAAAATATTACGGTAGCTTGCTTCAAGGTTTTAAAAGAGGCGGCGATGTAATGCCAAAAAGAAACAAGAAAAACTTTCGTCCTACAGAAAAGGGCGCGGGCATGACACGAGCCGGTGTCGCTGCCTACAGAAGAGCAAATCCCGGTTCTAAACTAAAAACAGCCGTGACTGGTAAAGTGAAAAAAGGGTCAAAAGCTGCAAACCGACGTAAGTCGTACTGTGCAAGAAGCGCAGGTCAAATGAAAAAATTTCCAAAGGCTGCAGCTAATCCTAATTCAAGACTCCGTCAGGCTCGTAGAAGATGGAAATGTTAAATGAAAAAATCAAAAGCTAAAATAAAAAAAGTAGTAAAAGCTTTGAAGAAAGCATCTAAAGCACATGCTGGTCAAGCTAAAATATTAAAAGGAGTCTTACATGGCGGATCCAAAAAAAGGAACAGGTAAAAAACCTAAAGGCAGTGATAGGAGACTTTATACAGACGAAAACCCTCGCGACACTGTTAGAATTAAATTCGCAACGCCGGCGGATGCGAGCAAGACGGTGGCGAAAGTTAAAAAAATTAATAAACCGTTTGCTAGGAAAATTCAAATTTTAACCGTTGGTGAACAACGTGCTAAAGTTATGGGTAAGACAAAGGTAGCGAGTATATTTAAAAAAGGAAAGGAAGCCATAAGAAATGCTAGAAGCACTTAAAAAAAGATACGAAGCACAGATAGCGGAAGCAAAAGCAACAATAAATATTTATTTATTTAAACCAGTTGGAATAGGTGAACATCCCCAACATTTAGATGAAATAGATAAATTATTAGAAAAAATAGCTGATGCTGAAGATAAATTAAATGTAATCAATAACTGGATGAATTTACAATAAATGTTAAAAATACAAGTAACTTATATAGATCCTAAATTAAATAAAAAAATAAAAGATTTTGTTTATAAAGAAAAAAGTAAATTTAAAAAAGATTTAAATAACGTCAAAGCTCTAACATCTGGATTTAATCCAAAGTATAAATTTTTTGATGAGCTTTATAATTTTAGTTATAAATATTTAAAAAGACACATATCTCATGAATTACAAAAATCATGTTGGTGGGTGAACTATTATTCTAAATCTGATTCATGTAATCCGCATAATCATGATCCTGAAATCTTGTCAGCAATTGTTATCGTAAAATCTTCTTCTCAAAACCCTTTATACTTTGTTGATGGAAACAATGAGTATGATGTAGATGAAGAAGATGGAATGATATTATTTTTTGATTCAAGATATACACATGGAGTTAGGGCCTGTAACGAGGAAAGAATTACGTGTGCATTAGACTTTATACCAAAATCAAAGGAGGAAAACAGAAAATGGATGAATTAATATTAACTGCAAAAATACAAAAATTATTAAAAGAACGTTATCAACAAGTTGGTGATGCGATGGTAGGAGGAGGTGTTGACAATATGGAAAAATACAAGTACATGTTAGGACAGGCACACGCGTACCAATTTATTTCAGGGGAGATATCCAACCTGCTAAACAAAGGAGCTAAAGATGGAGACGGAAAAGTCGTTAATTTTGGAAAAGACAGAAGTCCCAAAGCATAAAAACGCTTTGGCAGAAAAATACGAAAAACAAAATAAAGACCAAGAACAAAAAGAAGTAGACGCTTACGAGCGTTTAAAAACAAAAGAGTCAAGTAAATTACCTAAACCAACTGGCTGGAGAATGGTGGTTCTTCCATTTAAAATGGCAGAAAAATCTAAAGCTGGATTATTTTTTGCTAAAGATACTATAGAGAGACAACAAGTTGCTTCAACATGTGGACTAGTTTTAGCAATGGGTCCTCATTGTTATGATAAAGAAAAATTTCCAGAGGGCCCTTGGTGTAAAAAAGGTGACTGGGTAATTTTTGCAAGGTACGCAGGAAGCAGAATTCAAATTGACGGGGGTGAAGTTAGATTGCTAAATGATGATGAAGTGTTAGCAACTATTGACGACCCCGAAGATATACTTCATCATTTTTAATAACCATAGGAGGATACTATGCAAGACGTAGACAAACCCGTTGACATTGATACATCCGGTCCTGGTGCAGAAGTTGAACTCGATCCACCAAAAGAAAACTTGGTAGAAGAGCAAAAACAAGATGATAAAACACCAGCGGAGGATAAAACTCATGAAAACGAGCGTGAAACAAAACTTGAAGACGGTGGTAGCACCGATGACGCAATTGCGAAATCTGATGAGCCAGCTGATGTTCAAGATAACAAAAAAGAAAATACAGAGCAAAAGAAAGAATTAGAAGAATACTCAGAAGGAGTAAAACGAAGAATAGCTAAATTAACTAAAAAAATGCGTGAAGCAGAAAGACGTGAAGAAGCTGCTACCATGTATGCAAAAAGTGTTTTAGCTGAAAAAGAAAAACTTAGTTCTAGACTTACAAAATTAGATACAGGATTTGTATCTGAAAAAGAGAATAGAATTAAAGCTGGTATGGAAGCGGCTGTTGCTAAATTAGCAAAAGCTAGAGAAGAAAGTGACTTAAAAGCTGAAGTAGCTGCAAGTGCAGAAATTTCAAGATTAGGTTATGAAGAAGCAAGACTTGCTGATTTAAAAGCAAGACAAGCTGAAAAGAAAACTGAAACACCAGAAATAAATCAACCCCAACAAGTGGAACCAACGAGAAAAGTAGATCCTAGAGCAAGAGAATGGGCTCAAAAGAATACTTGGTTTAATAAAGATCCAATTATGACTGAGGGAGCAAAGGTAATACACAGACAATTGACTGAAATTGAAGGATATGACCCTAATACTGAACCTGAAGAATATTATTCAGAGGTAGATAGAAGAATAAGACTTGAATTTCCGCACAAGTTTGATAATAATACCACTCAGGAATCGACTAAACCTACTCAAACTGTTGCTTCGGCAACGCGAGCTAGTAAATCATCTGGTCGCAAAATTGTGAAACTCACACCTTCACAGGTAGCAATTGCTAAAAAATTGGGTGTGCCACTTAAAGACTATGCGGAACAATTGAAAATCACGGAAGGAGTATAAGCATGGAAAAACAAGATAAAAAAACTTCACGTGCGAGTCAGACTAGAGAAAAAGAATCTCGACCAAAAGTCTGGTCTCCACCATCTTTATTAGATGCACCCCCTGCACCGGCAGGATTTGTACACAGATGGCTTAGAGCTGAATCAATGGGATTCGACGACTCTGCTAACGTACAAGGTAGATTAAGATCTGGCTTTGAATTAGTTAGAGCTGACGAATACAACGAAGCAGACTACGCAGTTGTACAAGACGGTAAATACAAGGGAGTGATCGGTCAAGGTGGCCTAGTGCTCGCTAGAGTACCTGAAGAGATCGCAAAGCAGTACGCAGCTTATTATCAACAACAAGCTCGCGAACAAAATGAAGCTTTCGACAACGATCTTATGAGGGAAGAGCATCCAAGTATGCCTATCAGTGTTGATAGAAATACTCGTGTAACTTTTGGTGGTACGAAGAAATAGTTTTTTAACAATTTCTAGTTACATCAATTAAATTAAACAATGGAGATAAACTATGGCAAACCAAGATAGTCCTTTCGGCTTAAGAGCGATAGGAAAAATCGGTCAGAATAGAGATAACCAAGGTTTAGCAGAATTTAGTATTGCAGCATCAGCTACAGCTATATTCGGTCAAGATCCAGTAAAAGCATTAAATACTGGAACTATCGGTGTAGCAGGCGCGGGTGATGTTTTATTAGGAGCTCTAAACGGAGTTTTCTTTACTGACGCAAATACAAGTAAACCAACGTTTGCGAACCATCTGTTAGCAGCTAACACAGCTACAGATATCGTAGGCTTTGTATCTTCAGATCCGTATGAAAGATTTGAGATACAATCAGACAACACAACAGCGTCTGCACAAACTGATGTTTTCATGAACTACGACATCACTTATGCAGCGGGAAGTACACACGACTACATTTCAGGTGTTGAACTAGATGACTCGACTACGTCGGCAACTAGTGGACAACTAAAAGTGGTTGGTGTTTCAAAAGACATTAAGAACAATGATTTAGGTGCATCGCACGTAAACTTTGTTGTAATGATCAATGAGCACTTCTTGAACTCAACAGCTGGCGTATAATAGTTAGAATAGGAGATAAAACATGGCTATATCACGAGGACAACTAGTTAAAGAACTAGAACCAGGCCTGAACGCTCTGTTCGGACTGGAATACAAAAGATACGAAAACCAACATGCTGAGATCTACGCGACAGAAACTTCAGACAGAGCTTTCGAAGAGGAAGTAATGTTATCTGGATTCGCTAATGCTCAAGTAAAACCTGAAGGTTCAGGTGTAGTTTTTGACAATGCTCAAGAAACTTACACTGCAAGATACACTATGGAAACTGTGGCTCTTGCCTTCGCGATTACTGAGGAAGCGGTAGAAGATAACCTGTATGACAGACTGTCAAGCAGATACACAAAAGCGTTAGCTAGATCTATGGCTAACACTAAGCAAGTTAAAGCAGTTAATCCATTAATCAATGGATTCGGCGGTGGATTCACTTCTGGTGACGGAAGCAATTTATTTGCTACTAACCACCCGACAATTGCTGGTACTGTATCAAACACACTTGCAACAGCAGCAGACTTAAATGAAACTTCATTAGAGCAGTCGTTAATCGATATTGCGGCTTTCACTGATGAAAGAGGCTTAAAAGTTGCAGCTAAAGGAACTAAGTTAATTATTCCTTCTGCTCTGCAATTTACAGCTGAAAGACTAATGAAGTCTGAAGGCAGAGTTGCTACAGCTGATAATGATATCAATGCTATCAGATCAATGGGAATGGTTCCTCAAGGTTACAGAGTGAACAATTTCTTAACTGATCCAAATGCATTCTTCATCATTACGGATGTTCCAAATGGAATGAAACATTTCATTAGAACTCCGATCAAAACAGCGATGGAAGGTGACTTCGATACTGGTAACTTAAGATTCAAAGCTAGAGAGAGATACCAATTTGGTGTTTCTGACTTTAGAGGAATTTTCGGTTCACCTGGAGTAAGTTAATAAATAATTTTGTGGCGGAACATGGTTCCGCCACAATTACGAAATAAGAAAGAAAAACCTATGAAAAAGCTTCTCATTAATATTTTTGCGTATGATCATCATGCTAGATTTACCATATTAGCTGAAGATAATGCGGAAAGTGTAGAAAATGCTATCCTTGACAAACTTGGAGAAAGTAGTATAAAATGGGAGGAAACGGGAATGTTCAGCCCGACTAATAGGATAACCTACGAGGAGGTTATAGATGATACAAGACCTTTACAAACAAAAAAGGTCCTTGGAGTTGAAGTGGGAACAGGAGTGGCTGTCTAATGGAAAGTACACTCTCGATATGGTCCGGATTGATGACAAAGTTAGAAAAGTCATTACTGAGATCAAGCTTGAAGAAGCTAAAATCGCTCACCGACAAAATAGCGTTGAAAACGCTGCTCCACAAGTTTCTGTAGCTACTTAATCAAAAGCTACATCGCTGAAATGCATAAATACCGTAGGCTCTCTTGCACTCTATTAAAATCTGATATATAAATAACTTACTATACAATTAATTAGAATACTGACGCGTATAGTCGACGGCCTAGAGACAGTATTCGGAAAACTAGGAGGATAATATGGCAAGAACAACCTTTTCGGGACCGATAAAATCGGGAACGATTCAATACACTACAGGTACTACACTTGGACAAGACAGAGCTAATGTTGGTTTTACAGCAGTGTCAAAAATGGCACCAAATTTAATCAACTACAATGACACTACAGCTACAGCTACTGGCTTGATTATTCCAGCGTACTCACAAATAATTGGTATTTCAATTTTTGTTGAAACACTTTGGAATGCTTCAAGTACATCAACTTTAGCTTTAGGTGATGGAGCAGACAATGCTACTGACATTGCAGCAGCTCATAACATTTCAGCTACTGCAATTGGACCATTGAGAATGTTACAATCAGCTACTGAGAGATGGAAAGTTGGAGCAACTGACATAGAGTTATACGCAATTGTTGTAACTAACTCAGCAAATGCTGGTACTGCAAGAATCGAAGCTACGTACTTACAAGACTACTGGAACGATTCAGCTAGACCTGTATAATAAATAATTAGATGTGGGCCTTCGGGCCCACATAAATTTTAAGGAGAAAAATATGAGTATATACGCAGGATCATCAATTGATGGTGTAGCAACTAACGTCACTACGGAAACAAAAACTGTTCAAAGCGGTAGAACAAGAGTTTATGGTGTTCATGTATCTGGACCAAACCAAGCTGGAGTTCTTGAGTTTAAAGATGGTGGAGCAACTGGAACATCAAAAGTTAAAATAAATAAAGGAGCACATATTCATGATATGACTGTNAATTTTCCTGTTCCTATTTTATTTAAAACAGATGTTTATTCTGCTTTCACAACTGAACAAATTACTGCTATTACTGTCTTTCACAGCGGCGGTGCTAATTCGTAGGAGTCTAAATGGCCAACGTTACTTCAGGCACAACAACGTTTGACAAAACGTTTAAGATCGATGAGATAATTGAAGAGTCTTANAACAGACTTGGTCAATTTGACATGAGCGGTTATAATTTAAAAACTGCTAGACGTTCTTTAAATATAATGTTTCAGGAGTGGGGAAATAGAGGTCTTCATTTTTGGGAAGTAGCAAATACTAATATTACTTTAGTAGATGGTCAAAACGAATATAAAATTTTTAGAGCAACTTCTGATGGGAACTCTAATGGAGTAACTACCACTTTAAGTGCTGCCATTACCACTACAGCTCAAACTACTGGCATTACCATTGCCTCTAAAGATCATATGCCTACCACAGGAACTATAAATGTAGGATCTGAAAATATTTCTTACACTGGTTTTAATTCTTTAGAATTAACTGGAGTAACTCGAGGAGTTAACGGAACTACAGCTGCAACTCATTCAAACGGAGCTGCTGTTACTAATTTTGTAAATCAAGCTACAGAAATTTTAGAGGCATCTTATAGAAATTCTTCTAATGTAGATTCACCTTTAGAAAAAATTAATAGATCTCAATTTCAAGCTTTGTCAAATAAAAGTTCAACAGGACAACCTTCACAATATTTTGTTCAAAGATTCATTGACCATATTTTAATAACTTTATATTTAACTCCAGGTTCTTCAGAAAATGGAAATGTAATAAATTTTTATTATGAAAAAAGAATACAAGATGCAGGAGATTATACAAATGCAACAGATGTTCCTTACAGGTTTGTGCCTTGTATGGTAGCTGGATTAACGTATTATCTATCTATGAAATATGCACAACCAAGAATACAAGAAATGAAATTAATTTATGAGGATGAATTGGCACGAGCTTTAGAAGAGGATGGTTCTTCAGCGAGTGTTTACATTTCACCTAAAACCTACTATCCGAGTTTATAATTATGGGAAATTTATCAAAAGGCAAATACGCATTATTTATTTCAGACAGATCTGGATTAGCATATCCATATACTGAAATGGTAAAAGAATGGAATGGTGCCAGAGTTCATACTTCTGAATATGAACCTAAACAACCACAGTTAGAACCAAAACCATATACAGCTGACCCTCAAGGATTACCTCACCCAAGACCAGCACGAACAGAATTTCCAACTACAGATTTTTTACCTGACAATCCTTTCAGTATGACTAATGCGTCTAATCAAGTTTCAGTTAGTTTTCCATTTAGTGATTACAAAACAGGAGACTTTGTAAGATTCTATGATGTAAAATCACCAGTAGGCGGAGTTGCAATTTCTACTTTACAATTAGCAACTACTTTAAATGGAGATATTACAGCAACCGATACTTCTATAACTTTAACCGACTCTTCAGCTTTTCCAACTCAAGGTTATATCATGATAGAAAAAATAAATACGACTTCTGGTTTATTTGAAAATGAAACTGTTTATTATAATGGAAATTCTGCAAACGTTTTATCGAATTGTGTTCGAGGAACAGCTGCTCCTTTCAGAGGACAGACTCCCAAAAACACACCCGCCAATGCACACTCAAGTGGAGCAAAAGTCTATGGAGCGTACTCTGTGACTATGGTACCCACAGTAGTCTCGCAAGCGGGTCAACCTTCAACTGTTACACAAAATAACAGTTTTACTTTTAATTTAATTAGTGCTGCAAGTAGCACAGAAACAGGAGGCGGGTTCCAATGTTTAGCTGGACCTGTTAATGATAGAGCATGACATACACAGAACTAGTACAAAAAATTAGAGACTATACCGAAGTATCAAGTAATGTTTTAACAGACACTATTTGTAATGGTTTTATTCAAGACGCTGAACTTAGAATTTTAAGAGAAGTAGATTCAGATAATAACCGAAAATATGCAACAGCTAGTCTAGTGCTAAACACTAGATTTATAGACACTCCTGATGATTTATTAATTGTTAGATCAGCTCAAATTGTAGATTCAGACGGCACAGCTGCGGCAGATAATAGAGATTTTCTTCAATATAGAGACACTAATTTTATGGCAGAATATAATCCCAAAGGAGAAACCGGAGTGCCAAAATACTATAGCTATTGGGATGAAAACACTTTGGTTTTTGCTCCAACCCCTGATGCAACGTATACAATTCAATTAAATTACATCTTGAAAACTCAAGGATTATCGTCTACAAATACTACTACATATCTAAGTCAAAAATTTCCCAATGGCTTATTGTATGCTTGCCTTGTAGAGGCTTACGGTTTTTTAAAAGGACCCGTTGACATGCTCACGTTATATGATAAAAAATACACAGAGGCAGTCAAAGGATTCTCAATTGAACAAATGGGAAGACGAAGACGAGATGAATACCAAAGCGGTGTTCCTCGAATAGGAAAACAATAAGGAGAAAACTATGGCCATAACGCAAGCAATTTGTAATTCATTTAAAAAAGAACTTTTAGATGGATCAATGAGTTTTAAACAAACTGGTGGTGATACGTTCAAATTAGCTCTTTACTCTTCAACAGCAACTCTAAACTCTGCAACTACTAACTATCCGGGTGATAGCACAGGTGGTCAAGTTGGAAACACTGGTCAATACACTCAAGGCGGAGGAGCTCTAGTTAACTTAGGAACTTCTATGACTGCAGGTGTAGCAAGATGTGATTTTGCAGACAGATCTTTTACAGGTGTAACACTGACTGCGAGAGGTGCTTTAATTTATAATACAACAGCTGGAGCAGGGTCAGGAACTACTGATGCAGTTTGTGTTTTAGATTTTGGAGCAGACAAAACAGCTACATCAGGAACTTTCACAATTCAGTTTCCCGCGCCAACATCAACAGCAGCGATACTAAGAATATCGGGCTAATAGGAGGTAGACTCCTATGGCGAATAAAACTTACACGGTTACCGTCGCAACTGGTGCCTTATATGGCGGTGGCGGAGCAACAGGTAATGTATTTTATTTAGACGGAGTAAGAAATGCAACTGGACCCGGCACAGTAGATTGGGTTGCAGGAGCGACTTTACGTTTTGATCAAAGTGCTGGAACCAATGACAATCATCCTTTAGTATTTTCTACAAGCACTTCGGTTTCAGATATTATTTCTACCGGTGTAACGTATTACTTAGATGGAGCGAGCAATCAAGCAAACTACACCAACACAACTACATTTAATGCGGCCACTACGCGTTATGTAGAAATTACACCTACATCATTTACAGATTTTTATTATTTATGTTACATCCATGGCAGCGGTATGGGTGGTATCATGGACATGGTTGTTAATTCATGGGGAGCTCATTCTTGGAATCAAGGAGCTTGGAATCAAAACCAAGATTTAACAGTTCAAGTATCTAATCCAAACAATGTTGCTTGGGGCGGTAATGTATGGGGCTTTGGTGAATGGAATAATGGTGAAGCTCTTTCGATGTCACTTAATAATAGTGGAACGACCGTTGAATCTTTTGTAAATGTTGGATGGGGTTCTGATGCTTGGGGTATAGAAACTTGGGGCGAATCAGGAAATCTACACGCAGTCACTGGTATTGCTATGACAATGGCAGAGGGATTAGGTGGTTCAACAATTAATGGTGACTCGAACGTAATACCTCCAGGCAATACATTAACCGCTTCTGCTCCAGCAACTGTTGAGGCATTCTCTGCATTTGTTGCAACACCTAGTGGTCTTCCAATGGTTGCTCAATTAAACTTTAATCCTGCGTTTGCTCAACCTACTGGAATAGCGATGTCAGCTGCTTTAGGAACAGTAGTTGGAGATAATATTACTATTGCAGAAATAACATCTAAGATACCTGGATACTGGGGATATAAATCTACTTGGGGAACATTAGCTTGGGGTAATGGTCAAACAGAACTCTTAGCAATGGCTATGTCAGAAAATTTCTCTGGTGTAGATCCAGCACCTGATGCAGAGGTTACTGGTCAACAAATGTCAATGAGTTTGGCTCAACCAGGACAAAATAATTTTGATATTACTGGAGATGCAAATACTGGAGCCGGTGATACTACCATGGCTTGGGGTGATGCTACATGGGGTAATTCTAGATGGAATAATGGTCAATTTATAGCTGACCCTGATTATGGTCAAACAATGGCCATGTCATTAGGTACAGCTGCAGGATCTCTTTTAACTCCTGTAGATGTTACAGGAATCGCATTAACTTCAGCTTTAGGAAGCGTTACAACTGTTCAAGAAACTAGAGTATTTCCTCCAGGAAATGCCTTGACTTTCAGCCTAGGTACCGCTACAAATGTATTGATTTGGAACGAAGTCAACACTGGCACAGCACCAGTTGATCCTCCAGGATGGCAGGAAGTCGATACAAACGCTGCATAATTATAGTTTGACACTATAATAAAATTTTAATAAATTAAGAAAATCGGAGAATAAAAATATGGCGAATTCGACATCAGCAAGTTTAAAACTTACAGTTCAAGCTACTGGAGAAAACTCAGGAACTTGGGGACAAATTACAAACACAAACTTATTAATCTTAGAACAAGCAATTGGTGGTTATGATGCAGTAGGTATCACATCAGGTGCAACTTTAACTTTTTCTAATGGTGCTTTATCAAATGGTAAAAATGCTGTTTTAAAATTAACAGGAACAATTGGCGGAGCAGTTAACGTAACTATTCCTGATTCAATTGAAAAAACTTTTATAGTTGATAATGCAACTACTGGTGCTTACACAGTAACTTTCAAAACTACTTCAGGAACTGGAGTAACTTGGGCGGCTGCTGACAAAGGCACTAAAATGGTTTACTCAGATGGAACAAATGTTGTTGACACAGCATTTACAGATTTATCATCTGATTTTTCACCACAACTTTCAGCTGACTTAGATACTAACGCACAAAATATTATTATTGATAATACAAAATCTATATTAGATGAAAACTCTAATGAACAAATTAAATTTTCAACAACTGGTTCCGCGGTTAACGAATTTACAATAGCTAACGCGGCTACAGGTAATGCTCCGGCAATATCTGCAACTGGTGGAGACAGCAACATTGATTTAAATATTACACCTAAAGGTTATGGAAGAGCAACTTTCAATGGCCAAGGTAAAATTCAAAGCACGGCAGAAAAAGTTACAACTGAAGCAACAGCTGCTACAGGAACAATCAACTACGATGTTCTTACACAAGCAGTTTGGAACTTTACTTCAGATGCAGGAGCTAACTGGACATTAAACGTAAGAGGAGATGGATCAACATCTCTAGACACTATTATGGATACAGGCGAATCAATTACAATAGCTCACATTGTAAAACAAGGTAGTACACCTTATTACAATTCAGCTTTTCAAATTGATGGATCAAGCGTTACTCCAGAATGGCAAGGTGGAGCAGCTCCAACTGCCGGTAATGCAAGTTCATTAGATGTTTACACATACACCATTATAAAAACAGGGTCAGCAACATTTACAGCATTAGCTTCACAAGCCCAGTTTGCATAATGAATATTAGGGAGGAAAGAGAATGCCATTAATAGGAACATTTGGAGCAGGATCAGCCAAAGCTTTTGGATTTACATCCGGGGGTTTTGCTGGAATGTGTGCTTCTGGTGGAACTACTACAGAAGATGGTGCATATAAAATTCATACTTTTACAGGATCAGGAAGTTTTTGCGTATCNGCATTAAGTCCAGATCCAGCAGCTAACGTTGTAGAATATTTATTAGTTGCCGGCGGTGGAAGTGGAGGATCCGCTCCAAATTTACCATGTACCGGCGGGGGGGGGGCAGGAGGGTTTAGAGAATCCCCAGGAGCGACAGCAGGATGTTACTCTGTATCTCCACT
>FUFK010048970.1_pt1 | contig 12637 bp, 17 predicted proteins | sample 1021851 | NCBI WGS metagenome assembly FUFK01 (sample SAMEA51879418, study PRJEB19060) | metagenome
TTACTTCATTGGTATCATTACCAAAAGTTTCTTCGATCAAACTAGAATATGGTAGTTGAGCTCTAAATTGAACTTCTAAAGTTGAAACCGTATCATCCAACGATAATTCTGTTTCATTTTGATAAATTACAGATCCAGTAATATTTTCAAAATCTACATTAGTCTCAAACGTTTCAGACCACCCTACAGTTACTTCCTTGTAAATTACATTCGGATCCTCTCTCCAACTTTCCATAATTTCCCTTTGTGCCACTAACCCTAAACAACCACTACAAAGAATCGTAGAAATCATTATTATAGACACCAAGTAAGCCCTCATGGTATCTCCGAAACACTTCTCTTTCTTCAATCAAGTGTTTATTTGTGCCTCTCGGTACTCATAGGGAACGTCAAAGCATATTGCTCAGTCACCCTTCGTCGTCACAGAGGCATCCATCGCACCTAGATTGTATCTTTATTTCTTCCTTAAGCTCATTTAGGTAAACCTTCTCGTAACAGTATGGAACCTCGGGACTCTTTAAAAGGTATCAAAAGAGACGAGGAAAGCTGTGTCTTAGAATTCGGTGACAATTCTAGATTTAGAGTAGAATATCTAGCAATTAGATCACGGTGTCAATGCGCAAAGTGTAAACCTCGCCAAGTTAATGAACAGAGAAGACTGGAACTTGAGCAAGAAGTTGCCAGATTAAGAATGGAGAAGCCACGAGTTACACAAGTTGGAAGATATGGTTTACAATTTGAATGGCCATCTGGTTGCTCTAGCGGCATTTATTCTTTCAGTCACCTAAGAAAGGTCGCCGATGAATCAGGTTTAGAACTTTAAAATTAGGCCGAAGAAGTCAAAAATACTTTTATTTTCGACGTAGATAAGCATAGGATTCCCTCCTGTGTTTGGTTGTGAAAAACTTGCCAATAGACGATACCGAGGATGATAGTTTACCTATTGATGAAGAAGATCAATGGCAGTTATATGCGTCGTCAGGATATGGAAACTCTATTTTCGTTTCAGAAGAAAACTCAACTGAAAATAATGAAATTGATGAAGAATGGTTCGATGGAGATGATTTTGATACAGATAATCAAGCACTAAACTGGGATGCCCCACCATGCCCTGCTCCTCTTGGAATTAGTCATGTGATAAAGATGGGAATATGTAATCACTGTTTGAGTAGAATAGGAGGCTTAAGAAATAATGATTACAAAATTTTATCTGGTAGCGAAATTAGAAAAAAGGCCTTGGAACGAGATACTGAATTATCTAAATCCAGTAAAGAAGAATTATGTCCATTCTGTGAAAATTTATTTGATGATGTAGAGAATATTTCTCAAAGAGTTCTTGAGCGTTTAGAGGGCATTGAAGTAAACACCATTCAATTTGGAATTCATATGCCCAAAGATTTGATTCAAGAAGAAGATAGAATTCGTACTAAATATGGTGCAGCTGGATCATTACCACTTAAATCAGCTTTGGTCGAAGAAATCCACAATAATATAAAATCAGTAAATAATCAAATTACATTTGTCAAAGAGAGGCCAAATGTTATGGTTTTAGTAGATGCACTAACTTTACGTGCCGATATTGATATTAGACCAATTTATCTTTATGGAAGGTATAAAAAATTTGAGCGTGGAATTCCTCAAACTCGTTGGCCATGTAGAGCTTGCAGAGGGCGCGGAAATCATTGTACATCGTGCAATCAAACCGGACTTCAATACCAAAACTCAGTCCAAGATTTAATTGGGGAACCAATTAGAGAAGTTCTCAAAGGAAGTGATACATCTTTCCATGGAATGGGTAGAGAAGATATTGATGTGCGTTGCTTAGGTGATGGTAGACCATTTGTAATAGAGATAAAAAGACCGGAAATAAGAAATTATTCATCCGAAGAGCTCCAAAAAATAGTAAATTCGAAAACAAAAAAATATGTTGAAGTTACTGATTTGCAATGGTGCGAAAAAAAGAGAATTGTTGAGGTCAAAGAATCTCGTACCGAGAAATCGTATACAATTAGATTCAAACTTACTGAACATAATGATATAAATTTAGATGAAATTAAAGATAAAATTAACAGCCTATCAGGGCAAATAATAGAGCAGCAAACTCCAAAACGCGTCTCCCACAGAAGGTCAGATATTAAGAGAGAAAGAAAAATTATTTCAATCAGTGATATAATTATCGAAGAAGATGAAATCCAAATATCACTAAGGTGTGAAGCTGGTACATATGTGAAAGAGCTAATTCATTCAGATGACGGTAGGACACAACCATCCGTTAGTGGAATAATAGGCTGTAAATGTGAGGTAATTTGGTTAGATGTTAGTGACATTCATTATGATTCGTAATATTTATTTTATCCGAGTACTTAAGAATGACTGGCAGTTCGAACGATTTCGCTGATTACTGGAGTTGATTAGATGGTAACAAGGACTCAAGGCTCGAGACGCGGTACCAGAAGTATTCTTAAAAAGGCAAAAAATGATAGAAGAAGACTCAATATTAACAGAGTTATGCACAAGTATAACGAAGGTGACAAAGTCGCAATAGTGCTAGATGGTGCTCAACAGAAAGGAATGCCTCACAGAAGATTCCAAGGAAAAACTGGGAGAATTTCGGGTTCTCAAGGAAGAGCATATATTATTCAAGTTAAAGATGGAAATATGAATAAAACTGTAGTAGCTAGGCCAGAACACCTAAAACCAATTGAATAGGAAGTGATACAATGGGAGAAAAAGAATTTGTAGATTTTGCATCAGTTAGAGACTTATTGTTAGAGACAAGAGACCGAAGAGGAGAGATTTCCTACGAGCAAACTATGGCCCTTCAACATGCAGAGTGGAAGGCAAGTTCTGGTGGACATCCCTCAGGACAGATAAAAACCGATTCGGAAGTATTTCAGAACCTATTGAGCTCACTAATGGAAAATGAAAAATTACAACAACATCCAGAAATATGTTCCAAAATCGCAGAATTAGCCCCTATTTCTATAGCAGATGTTAGAGTAATAATTTCTAGTAAGAGAATTGCAATGGACACTTCAGAGATTGAAGAAATAATTACTACAATTAGACAACATGTACTTTGAAAGTAAATAAAAAATTTTCAACTTTTCCATTTTAATAGAATATAATTAAGGAGAAATAATATGGCAAGCAGAGATAAAAATAATTCCTTTCGAGATTCTGAGAATCCCTATTTATCTGAGACTAATCTTCGAGTATTAGATGTGAAAGAAAGAAGGCCTATTGGAAATGAAATACAATGTATAACTGAACCTTCATTATTTTTGGTCAGGGTAAGGGTGAACGATATTGACGAAATTACAGTGGGCTCGTTGATATCTATTCCTTCTGAGAATTTAGGACCTATTTCTGAAATAAGACTCAAAGACATTAGTGGTTCAGCTAATCAAGAACTCATTGGGGCAATTAGTGAAGCTATAATTTCTAACCCCGATACTCACCTTGGTTTTTTTAATAGAGCTTCACCTATGAATTTAAAATTCCACTCATTCCAACTTTTACCGGGAATTGGAAACTCAAAAGCACTACAAATGGTAGATGAAAGAGGGCTTTCAGGTTGGGAATCATTTGAACAGGTTGATGAATCATGTGGAATTGAATCTGTTAGACTACTGGCCGAACGATATGTTAAGGAAATGGAAGATATAGCCCAGACTCCTCGCCTACTAGATTTAATTGTCAGAACAGAGATTTGATATGACACAAATAGAAGATCTCTCACCTCGCCTCCTGATAGATTTATTCAGAGATAGATTCCATACAAAAAAATCACTTGGACAACATCTTCTATACGATTCCGAAGTTATTGATCATACAATCAAATTAGCTTGCAAATCAGATAACAAATCTCTGGAAGGTAAAAAAATTCTAGAGATTGGCCCAGGAGCTGGCTCTTTGACATTGGGACTTCTGAAAGAAAAAAGTAAAGTTTNTNNNANANAAATTGATGATGATGCAATTTCTCATTTAGATAGAATTTTCAAAAATATAGATGGAGACTTTGAATTAATCCATGGAGATGCACTTTCTGTAAAATGGCCAGAAGGAATAACAAAAATAATTTCAAATATTCCTTATCAAATTTCAAGTCCTATACTTTCTAAGATTGGACAATATCATTCACAGAATACTCTAGAATCAATAATTTTACTAATTCAGGATGAGTTTGCATCTAGAATGGCAATGTCTGATGGGGAATATGATATGGGCCCCTTGGGCCTTAATTTGTGGCTGGATTTTAATATTATTTTGGATAAAAAGGTACACCCAAGCTCTTTCATACCCCAACCAAAAGTAAACTCTAGATTAATTATCATGGAGCCAGTAAATAGAGAGGAAACCAAAGAACTAGACAGAAACCTTTTCAGAATAATTACAAAACATTGCTTCTCTAATAGGAGAAGAAAGGTTAGTACTTTACTATCTAAAGTACCAAGTAGGATATCAAGAGTTAGAAATTGGCATAAAAGTAGATGGAAAAATAAAATTAAGAATATTCTAAACTATAATCCACCAGGTTTCGATAGTGGATGGACTGATTTAAGGCCAGATAGATTAACTGTACAGCAATGGATAATTTTGGTAAAAGAAATTAGTAAGCCATAGCTATTTTGAAGATTTTTGACATTGAATTGATAGAGGGGCCCCTCGTGCGGTTGACAAGACAGAGGACATCGGGTCTCGAGTCATTGGGTGGGATTTATGGCAAAGAAAGATACTTATCTGGCACTTTTAAGAAGAGGAATCGATGAAACGACAGCCCAAATTCTATCAGATGGCGGAATTAAAATAGGCGATCTAAAGAAATTAGATGCAGAAACTCTAGTTAATAATTATGGAATAAAAAANGGCGTAGCAGATTCTGTACTTGATGCAGTACTTTCCGGCCCCCGCTCACAGGCCCGTCAAAGATTCCTCACTGACGTACTTTCTGATGATACTAAAAAGGTAGACAAAATAGAAGAACAAAGATTTCGAAGGGAACAGAAAGATATTTTTGCGGAATTACAGGAAAAGAAGGAACAGCTTAGATTAGCTAGAGTTGAAGCCTTCAGAAATAAAAAACTAGTAATGAATAGACTTGGAAAAACTATTGAGTTAATAGTAAAGCTTGAGAATACCCTAGATGATGAATCGAAAGATGAACAACGATCTAAACTCAGGGATCAACTAGAAACTAGAGGATTGGAAGCAGCGCGTGATCATGAAATGCTGGAATTAGTTGGGACACCGCAAGATATTGTTGATTTTAGAAGGAAAATTGCTCCAGTTCTTTGCCTCCATGCATGTCCAGAATGTGGCGAAGAGATGGATCCCAGGGGAGGAAATATTTCTGATGATATGTCAGATTTCTCTTTCATATGCTGGGATTGTGAAGAAGAATTTCATGCTCCAATGGCAAGAGTTGTTGATAGTAAACTGGAAAACGGCTCCAGAATTACTATAGATCCAAGAATTCGTCCAAGATTACCAGTGATTAGTCCACCAGCAAAAGATCAGGCTCCATCAATTACGGAACTGATGAAGAGAGATTTAGAATCCGCTGGTGCATCTGCAGATGAATTAGAAGCCGCTTTGGAATCAAGTACAATTTCAGGAGTCTTAATGAGTATTGATGAATGGATAGATCAGACTATCGCAGCCAAAGGATATATCCAAGCACAAGAGGATAGAGAAGAATTCATCATTGCAACTGGAGCTGGAGCTACAAAATTCAACAAATGGATGAAGAAAGCAGGTCTCAGATTCAATAAACAAACCGGACGTTGGACTCGCTGGGAAGACCGGTGAGGAATAAATGGAAAATATTTTTTCTGAAATACAATTTTTCAAAGGAAAAAAACTTCTGGGAATTGGAACAATCGAAGAAGAATTATCGATAATTGAAATTGCTAAAANNGTGGGAGTCGAAATTCCTTCAAATTGTACATCAGGAACTTGTGGTACTTGTTTGGTTCGTTTAGTCCAGGGCAAGGTTGAATATCCTGAAGAATTACCACCCGGTTTGGACGAAGATTTAGTTGAAGAAGGTGGAATCCTAGCCTGCTGTCAAAAAATCTCAGAATCAAGTATTATTGATATTTCCCCCCCAATATGAGTGAAAATATGACAGACTGGAAAAATTTAGAATTTTTATTTGTAATTTTATTCGACATAGTAATTATTATTTTTGTTGTGAACTGGTTTCAGAAAAAATTCCTTTCAAAAATGCAAGAAGTAGATAAGAGACATAGAAAAAAGCTTACAGACTCAAAATTTGATTATTTGGATGAATCAGAATAGAACAGAAAAAGAATTCATTCTTTGTATCCTATCTTTTGTTTAGTCTTCTATCGAATTCTTTAGCGAAATCCCAGTATGATTTTACCGCAGAATTTGATTTATTTATATTTTGAGAAATAACTATCGGAGCCCCTTCTAGAGGAGATTCTGCTATAGAAATAGATCTAGGAATTTGGGTTTCAAAAACTCGTTCCCCAAAAAATTTTCTAGCTTGTTCTGTAACCTTTTCACATAACTTACTTCTTGATTGAACCATGGTCAACAGAATTCCTAATAGTCTTAATTCCGGATTTACACTTTTTTGTATCATATTTATAGAATCAATCAATTGTCTCATTCCTTCTAAAGCATAGAATTCAGCTTGAATTGGTATTAATAGAAACTGAGCAGCTGAAAGAGCATTTATTGTTAGTAGTCCTAATGATGCTGGAGTATCTATTATGATTATATCAAAATCNTCTNTGACTTGATTAAGTACCAACTTAAGTCTATTTTCTCTTCCTACTCTAGTTGCAAGATCAATTTCCATTCCAGATAAATCTAGGTCTGCAGGCAAAATCCAAAGATTATTGATGAAAATATTTTTTGGTGGACCCTTTTTTCTATCCGGATTTACACCCCTCCAAGCCGACTTCATTGAACTAGTCAGTGTTCCAGGGCCTATCATGTAGTCATCCANCGATATATTGGAAGAATCTACTCCCTTGGAAAATAACTCATTCATAGTAAAGCCGATATTTTTTTTATCAACTCCAAAAGTAGTTGCAATATTTCCTTTAGGATCCATGTCGACCAAAAGTACCTTTCTTGGTAAAATTCCATATTCATTATTTCCAATTGCTAGAGAAGAAGCAAGGTTGACTACAGTAGTAGTTCTGGCGCATCCTCCTTTATGATTAACACACGCGATAACTACTGCCATGATTCACGAATTGTAGGGCGGTTAATTGGCCTTATCCATCTATTGTATAACAGGAACTACAACTTCACTAAGAATCTTATTTACAATCCTCTTTCCAGTCACACCTCTAATTTTAGATTCGGGCTTTAGAACTATTCTATGACTTACTATGTCCACGGCTACGCTTTTTACATCATCTGGGATTACATAGTCTCTGCCATCAATTGCTGCAGAAGATCTAGCCGCTTTAAACAATGATTGGCTTGCTCTAGGAGATGCCCCTGCATCAATTCTTGGATCAGATCTAGTTCTCTGAACTAATTCAACAATGTAAGAAAGAATTGCAGGATCAACATGAACAGTTTCAAGAGCTTTTTGCATAGCAACTACTTTTCTCGGGCCCACTATTTGCTCTACATCATAGTCGTCTTTCGCTCTTAATTTCCTTCTCTGAAGTATCGCCTTTTCTTCTTCTCTAGAAGGATAACCCATTTGCATCTTCATTAGAAATCTATCCATTTGAGCCTCTGGAAGTGGATATGTACCTTCTTGCTCTATTGGATTTTGAGTAGCCATAGTTATGAATGGGGCAGGAAGTTTGTGAGTAATTCCTTCTATAGTAACCTGCTTTTCTTCCATAGCTTCTAACAAAGCTGCCTGAGTTTTAGGCGGTGCCCTATTTATTTCATCAGCCAGTAATACATTGGTAAATAGCGGACCAAATCTAGGTTTAAATTCACCACTTTTCTGATCATACATGTATGTACCCATTATATCTGCAGGTAGTAAATCAGGAGTAAATTGAACTCTTTTGAACTTACAACCTAATGCTTTGGCAAATGTATTGGCCATTAGGGTCTTTGCCAATCCTGGATTATCTTCTATCAAGATATTTCCATTGGAAAGTATACCTATTGTAACTTTCTTAATATTTTCTGGTTTTCCAATTATGACTTTTGCGACTTCACTCATCAAATTATTAGAATGTCCTGAAACTGACCTAATAAGCTCCTTAGCATTAGCCCCTCCACCTTGCGCCATAGTCATACTAGTACCTCTACGTTCTTGGCCAATTCAATTACTACTTGAGTGTTAGGTACTTGTGAACACTTTTTGTTTCACTACTCAATGTCCCCAGAAATGATCTTGTTTCCTATGTATAGCTAATAATTCTTCATAAACCTCTTTTTCAGCAGAAGTCATTTCCATTTTCTTTAATTTTCTAGCATGAGATTCAGGTATATCTACTAAAATAATGTCACCTTCATCAATTTGTCTTCCTACAGTAACACCCTCAACAGCTATTGCTACCTCAGAACCCTGAATTGCTTCTTTCTGACTATCTTGACCTGAACGAATAGATTTTATTTGTCCGACTCTTTTACCTTCTTTCAATAATCTCTGTCCAACATGAATTCTTCCCGCCAAAATTCTAACTCCAACTACTGCAGGCTTAGAAATCCTAAATGTATGATCAGGTAGTAACATTATTCTTGCTGGATATACAATCTTCTCCCTACTTTCTTCTTCCAACTGTAAAATTCTATTCTCTTTCCATTCTTCATGTTGTTCAAGAATTCTATAGATTATATCCGATTCAATAAAGTGAATTCCTGAATCTGATTCTTCCACTTCTTTTTGTGCTTCAATCAGTATTTCCGTGTTAAAAGCAAGAATGATTCTGTGTAGAGGATCATTACTGGCTTCAGCCCCGCGAATATCTCTTCTACTTACCTTACCGATAGAAGCTTCTCTAATTGGTATCTCCTTCTCCCTCAATTCTTTAGCTAATGCCTCTAAACCACCTACGGTATCCGATTTGATACACACTCCTTCATCATCCAGTTCTATAGATAGCTTAGCCTCATTGTTTGCTGCTTCAATCGCGTTCAACCGGGCGGAATTTGAATTTACTACTCTGAGAGTTGTACCCGCCAATACCCCTTCTAACGACTGAGCACTAATTTTCAATCCCGAAGCAGCATGAGCAACTTCCGTATCGTCCCATCTATCTCCAGCATCTCTCATTTCGCTCATTCCACGTGGAGCAAATAATCCTTTGACTTTGGTACTAATTCCACCTTTATCAGTTGAAATAACTATTTCGTCTCCCTTTCTAATTGTACCTCTATGTAAGATTAAATCCAGTGTTTTACCTAGTCCTCTTTCTTCTTTCATCTCAAGNACAGTTCCTTCTCCAGCCCCCTCGATATCCTCNAGTTGCTCTTTTAGATATCTCTCTGCAAGGCCTATGACTACTGCCAATAAATCTTGTACTCCTTCTCCTTCTCTGGCAGAAATTGGAACTAAAGCAATATCCTTCGTGAAGTCCTTTACTCGATCGTATCTTTCTATATTAAATCCATATTCAGCAAATTGCCCCACAAGCTCCCAATATTTTTGCTCAAAAAGTCCCATTACTTCTTTAGCTTGACTCGATAATGATTTAACCATAGTTCTACCTTCTTGAACCTTCCATCCATATAATCTATCTACCTTATTTGCGGCAACAACAAATGGTGTTTTTGATTGTTTCAAAATTCGTAATGATTCTTTGGTTTGAGGCCTACATCCTTCCATGATATCAACAATTAAAATAGCTATATCAGCTAGTGAACCGCCCCTAGATCTTAATGTTGAGAATGAATGATGACCAGGCGTATCTATGAATAATAATCCAGGAGATTCAAATATTTTTCCACCTAAAAGAGGACCACATAATTTGTTAAGTATCATTGCAGGAACTTCTGTTGCTCCAATGTGTTGAGTAATTCCACCTGCTTCCCTGTCCATTACCGATGCTCTACCTTCATCTCCAAGAGATCTGATATGATCTAGAAGTGATGTTTTTCCATGATCTACGTGACCTAAAACGGCAACAATGGGTTGTCTGCTATTTGCCACATCAACCACCTCATAATCTCACACTTTCAACTTTCTAAGCCATCAGGAAACCAGAGTTCTAATTCAAATGATGCAGTATCTTCTCCATCTGACCCATGAATCACATTTTCTTCAATACTTCTAGCAAAATCTGCCCTTATAGTCCCCGGTTCCGCTTCTTCCCAATTTGTAGCACCAATTAATTTTCTTGCTTCTGATATTGCATTTTCTCCCATCCAAGCCATGGCAACTACCGGTCCTGATGTAATGAAATCAACTACTTCAGAGAAGAAAGGCCTTTCTTTGTGAATACCATAGTGAGTTTCTGCCAATTCCAAAGAAGGAGTAATATCTCTCCTACTAATCAAAGTCAGTCCTATACTCTCAAATCTTCTAATTATTTCATCTACAAGTTCCCTTTTAACTCCGTCAGGCTTTACCATTATGAACGTCGTCTGCGATTCTGACATGAATTGGCCGACCCCCCTCTCCTATTTCAACAAAATCAAAGATACAAATGCTTGATGAGCCCCCTCTCACCCGCTCAATTATGCGTGAACTATTAGTGGCAGTGTTGGTTTTGAGTTTTATACTTCCAGGCTGCTTGGAAAGAGTTAATGACTCAGTAAATCCCGAACAAAAATTATTTGAAGATACTATATTTGTTGATGAAGATGAACATATCAAACTAACTTGGACAATTGAATCTCCAGCTAATATAAAGATAAATCTAGAAAAATTAGATGGCCCAAATATTGATTTATACACCATGTCAGAATTAAATTACGAAGATTACAAGAGTTGTGCTGAAGATGGTGAAGGTAGTTTTAATTTTTATTCTGATTTAAGTGATCCTAATACTGATGGTACAAATATTGAGGTCACTGTAGATTCTGGAACATATGTTACAGTAATTGATAATACTGACTGTGGTGATGCGAAACCCCCTGATCAAGGATCCACAATCCCACCTCAAAGCGATACTAATGATAGATCAAGAGTCCAATATACAATTACCGCGCAATGAACGAAATTAAGAGTGATCAAACTATTTGATTCCGCCCTTCTCATATCTTCTAGTCCATTTCAATCTTCTAGGATTTCTTTTTAATTTAAGAGCATTTTTTCTAACTTTACTATCTCTAAACCACATTACTGATCCATCTCTTTTGACATACATCATACCTGTACCAGGCTCAATCTCTTCATGAGAGAAACTACAAATTCTTCTTTCCGGCATGAAATCACTACCTAGTACCCAATCTCCTCGCTTCTCTTCCAGTATCTCGGAGCATTAGAATATCGCCTACTTGAACTGGTCCCAGTACATTTCTGGCAATTATCCTTCCAACATCTCTTGGATTATTGGAGTCTAGCACCCTAACCTTGACCTGAGTAGCTTCTCCAGTCAGTCCTGTCCTTCCTACTTCTTCCACAACTTCAGCAGGCCAAGATTCAGCTGTCATTCATTCACCTCAAGATGTTAAAGTTTCATAATGCTTTTTAATTTCATTAAATCTATCAAGTGCATCCTTTTCTACTTGCATTACAGCAACTGCTGCAGTTTTAGTTCCAGAGCTCATTCCAGCAGCCTCTGCAAGAAAAGCTTGATCTTCTACATAAATAAATGGAATTTCCTTTTCATTACAAATCATAGGTATGTGGGCTAATAGTTCNCCAGGACTTACATTTTCTGCCATAACTACCATCTGCGCTGTCCCTCTTTCTGCAGATTTTGTGACCTCGTTAGCACCTTTCTTCAATCTACCTCTACCATCTTTACCTAGGCTCTTAACCATCTCATAAACCTGTTCTTGGACGTCTTGTGGGGTTTCAAAAGTAATATGTACACTCATTGGACCATTCCTCGTGTTAGTATTCCGCCGCACGGCGTGACTGATATAAACGCAGCGTATCTAATTTAGTTTTCAATTATCTTAATTCTTCCAGTATCTCTTCTATTCCTCTAGCTATNGCTGGTGCGGCAGATACATTAGCTCTCGGATTAGGTAGGGAATTAGTTGTGTATACTCCATCTACATGATTTGCTAANCTAGACAAAGCCCCACCTGTGAACAATCCATGAGTACAGGCTGCATGGACTTCAGTCGCCCCCTGTCTTCTCAAAGCATCGCTGGCCCTACATATTGTTCCACCAGTACTTATCATATCATCTACAATTGCTACAATTTTTCCATCCACATCAAGATCCTTTGGTGTGTGCTCAATTGTATGTGAATCAATTCTCCTTTTTTCGAGATATGAATACTTTNATCCTAGTATTTTCGCAACCTCAGTGGCCCTGGATATTGCACCTTTATCCGGGCTCAGAATAAAATCAGGATTGACATCATTAGAAAGGAATTCTGCTATCTCTGACATAGAGCTAACAAATCTTGAAGGAACTTTGAGCTCACTAAGAACTCCTGGTTCATGCAAATCTAGGATGACTAGACCTTCACAATGTTCTGAAAGAATTTCTCCGATAACTTTTGCTGATATTGATTCACCCCAACTAAATCTCTTATCTTGTCTTGCATAACCGAAATA
>FUFK010048238.1_pt1 | contig 12635 bp, 12 predicted proteins | sample 1021851 | NCBI WGS metagenome assembly FUFK01 (sample SAMEA51879418, study PRJEB19060) | metagenome
CAAGAATCTTTATATAGTGAAGAAGATTTTGAAGTACAGCAAGGCAAAGCAAATGCAGGTGATATAAAAGAATACAAAGCTGTAAAGTATTCTATTCTTTATATGAAAGCTATCAAAGCATTACAAGAAGCTATGGCAAAAATAGAAACACTAGAAACAAAAGTAAAAGCATTGGAGGACGCATAAGATGAGCCAGACACAAGTAGAGAGATTATTTATAGCTGATAAAACATCATTAGTTGCTAATATATGGAGACTTAATGCTAATGTTGATATAACAGGGCCAGCCACCACAACTATTACATCTAATTTAGAGGCTATGGATAATCCTACTGGATATGGTTCTGTTGGTACGGCAATGTCTGAAAGCTCAGGGCTTTTTACTTTTCCATCAACTGGAATTTATTCAATTCAAGCTTTTTTTCATTATGAAAGAAGAAACACAAACTCTGAATATTGTGGGGGAAGAATATATACCACCACTGACAATAATAGTAGTTCTGATTTAGCTGCTATTTCTTATTCTCACATGGTGGATTTGTCAGGAGCTTTTTGTCAAGCATTTATGGAAACTATATTTGATGTGACGGACACATCAACACACAAATGTTATTTTCAATACCAAGTTTACGATGATTGTACATTAAAAGGTTTTTCTACTCGTAATGAGACATTTTTTAAATTTATTAAATTAGGAGACACATAAAATGAGGCGGCCAGATCACATAGAGGATTATTTGTGTTCTTTACATTCAGGACAATGGTTTGGATGGTCAGATAGTAAAAATAAAATTTATGCTAACTTAATACTACATCCTAAAATGAGAGATGCTAATGACAAAGAAATAGACAATCCACACTCAAAACCATCAGAAGCAGACTGCACAGCAGGATTGAAAGCACTACAAGATGCGTGGGACTTAGAGAATGACTCTTACAAATCTAAGCGTAGAGCAGAATATCCAAGCATTGCAGATCAATTAGATGATATATATCATAATGGTATTGATGGTTGGAAAGCTACAATAAAAGCAGTAAAGGATAAATACGCAAAATGAGTTATATAGGAAGACAAAATTTAGGTGGAGCATACAGACAGCTTGATGATATATCATCAGGTTTTGATGGTTCTGACACTACACACACTATGCAGGTCAACTCACAGAATGTAACTGTGGGTGACGTTAATCAAATCATACTATCTCTTGGTGGTGTAATACAAAAGCCAGGCACAGACTTTACTGTATCGGGTAGCACACTGACGTTCACAACAGCACCTGCTGCTAATACAAGTTTCTTTGCCATACTATTAGGTTCAGATAATGGCGGAACGGTAACACCGACTGATGGCTCGGTGACAAAAGCAAAACTTGCAGATGAAGTAGATATCTTTGCAGGTACATCATTAACTGCTGCTGATCTTGGCTCAGGACTTCATGTTAGAGTGGCAGATAGTAGCGCCAGTGTTGATGCCGCTGCTGATGAATTAGTTTTGGAAAACTCTGGTAATGCTGGATTATCTATTTTATCTGGCACAACTTCTACGGGGCAAGTTGCATTTGGAGACAGCGGAGATAATAATAGAGCTTTAATATCTTACAGTCACAATACAGACCATTTAACAATTACACACGAAGGTGATGAGTCTATTGTCATGGGCGGTGGTAGATTTCAAACAGGTGGAGAGACTTCTGGAGGTGTTTCTGCTGGAGGTATTTGTGCAAACCAAGGTGCTAGTGATACCGCTATTTTAAATTTTAAATCTTCTGATATAGCTCACGGAATTACTGGTGAAACAGAAACAGACACTTTTGCTGAGTTTAAAAAATTAAACGCTGACGCTGGTGGTTTACAAATTAGAACATTTACAGAGGATGTATACGGTTTTTATCAAGAGTCAACAGCTACTAATGAAAACACCACTACAACAACTAATGCCATTGGTAATATTCATATGAAAGCCTTATTAAAAAGCGGAACAAGTAGAACAGCTATGAGTGCTGATGCTAACTTATTTGTAGTTGCAAACAGTAACACTAAGTTTATTGTAAAAGGTGACGGTGATATTTATTATGATGGTGCAGACCAAGGTGCATANGATACTTACGAAGATGCTCAATTGGTTCGTGCTTANGATAAGTATATAGCTAATCCNGCTACAATTATTGATTCTAAGTTTGACCAATATATTAAGTACAACAAAAAAACTTTAGAAGACGCACAATTAATAGGTGTNAGTGAAAATGGTGANCCTCCGTTAGTATCATTAACAGGCTTTCAAAGACTACATAATGGTGCTATTTGGCAGCAATATGAGAAACACCAAAAACTAGCAGAGGCTGTATACGAAATGGCAAAAGAGGCATTGGGTGAAGAAAAGGCCGATGCAATACTTGAAAAGCATGATATAAAATTACTGAATTAAGGAGAAAACTATGGCAATAACAGCAAATATGACAACACATGATGGAGTAGCACTTACGGATGCTTATGTAAGAGTGACTCAAGCTTATGTTAAAAAAGTGGGTAGTAATTGGAAGCTGGTCTACGATGTTTTAATTTATAAAGATAAAGATACTCGTGATGACGCAGAGAAAGAAAATTCTATGCGTATATCTAATCGTCATGTAGATCACTTTAAAATTGACTACAGTCTAGATGCAACAGACAATCCAATNAAACTTGCATANGCAGANNTAAAAACAANTAGCNAACTATCTAACGTTAAAGACGTATAAGATGGACATGGAGCCAAAAACGGAGAGAGAACATATTATATCCCTACAGGGACACATCACAGGTGTTAAAAGAGAGATAGAGGTGATTAAAACAAATCACCTTGCACACCTAGATGAAAAGATTTCACACGTTCATGAGGACGTAGAGAAGTTGGGTGGTAAGATAGATAAGATCTATTGGGTTGTTCTTTCTACAGTGGGGGCTGTAGGTCTAATGGTAATCGAAACATTACTAAGTATGTTATAATATGGCTAAAAAATGGAAGTCGTATCAAGAACATGAAGCTGTACATAAGGGAACATCTATAGGACGCAACCCTATAACAAGNACAATGAATAAAAAAAAGAAAGCAAGTTTTAAGAAATATAGAGGACAAGGAAAGAGAAGATAATGGAAGAAGAAGAGCAAACTACGGCAACAGGTCAGGCTGTAACACCACAATCTCAAGCCATACAGCAAACTGTTGGTGGGTTAGTTAATCAACCACAGTTGCCTATAGGTGCATCAATTGAACCAACACTTCAACANNTTGGAGTTGGAGAAACAATGACTGGTGGTGCTATAACTCCAACTGCACCTACNGCNGCTCCAACNACGCAAGTTACAGCAGCNCAAGGNCAAGCTGCACAAAATGTTGCATCTCAAACTATAGGNGGTATTACACCAACTCANGCACANTCATATACAGCACAGACAGGAGCTGCANCTGCACCACAAATACAAGCAGCACANCTTCAACAACTATCACAACCTGCACAAGCACAGACTGGTAGTATTCCAACAGAAGCAACAGTTCAAGGCCAACTTGCAAATATAACACAAGATATAGAAGCATCGTTAGCAGCAGGCACACCTTTACCTGCATTTGCTAGAGGTGCACAAAAAATGGCTATGGCAGCTATGGCACAAAGAGGTTTGTCTGCTAGCACAATAGCAGCTGATGCAGTAGCTGAAGGTGTTCTTAGAGCATCTACACAAATTGCAAAAGCAGATGCTGATACTTATAAACAGATGGTGTTTCAAAATTTATCCAACAACCAACAGGCTGCAATGACAAATGCACAAAATTACTTTCAGTTGGATATGCAAAACCTTAGCAATAAACAACAAGAGTTTTTAACTAACGCACAATTAAAGCAGCAGTTTATGTTATCAGATCAGTCAGCAACTAATGCATCAAGACAATTTAATGCAACAAGTCAACAACAGACTGATCAGTTCTTTGCAAACCTAAATACACAGATACAAGAGTCAAATGCAAAACGATTTGATTCTATGACACAGTTTAATCAACAAGAAGAAAATAAAATAGANGCAATAAATACTAACAATGCTGTTGCAGTTGCTGANGCTAATGCAAAAAGAGCAGATACTATAAATCAGTTTAATGCAACTATACAAGATCAAAGAGATAAATTTAACGCAGACAATCAAAGGATAATAGACCAGAGTAATGTTGAGTGGAGACGTGCTATTAATACAGCAAATACAGCTGCAATAAATGCAGCCAATCAAACTAATGCTGCTAATATATTAGGATTGTCAAACTATGCAGTTAATGCACTATGGCAACAGTGGAGAGATGAAGCATCATGGGCAAACACCTCTGCACAAAATGAACTAAACAGAAATCATAATATAGCAGTAGCAGCTATGGAAAGAGCAATGACATTTGATATTATGGATCAAGAGTCTAGAGATAATTTAATATCTACTATTGGTGCTTTTGCTGTTCGTTTATGGAACAGCTATCCAGGAGAAGATGATGCAGAAGGAGAAGAAGAATAGTATGAGTGGTACATTTACAAGGTGGTTGAAAGGACAAGCAGTTGATGCAGCAAAAGATTTTGCTATGGATTTATTTANNGGCGATGATGATGGCGGTGGAGGAGGAAGCCAAGGTGGACTAATGAGTGGCACAGTAAGATTACCTGGAGCATACAGTATATCTCCAGACCCATTAGACAGAGCTGCTAGAACAGAAATGGCTCGTGTAGTAGATCCAATGTCAGCTATGGCATTTTATTCTAGTGCATTTAGAGCTGCAGTTAGGCAGGCAAGAGGAACTACAAGACAAAGACTAAGAGCTAAAGGAAGGGTTGTATAATGGCAGAAATACCTAAAGGTGGTTTTGATCCTTTTGATGTACCTATTCCTGGAGAGTCATTAACAGACGAGCCAGGTAAATGGCCATGGGAACAACCTCCAAAGTACACAGACTTTAAAGAAACTTTAGATGTGACAATGGAGAGATTGTTTAAACCAAAGAGAATACAAAAAATTACAACTATGTTAAAAGCAGGAATACCTGTTGAAGCTATTGCAAGAACAGTTGTATTTGCTGGTTTTGCTGAAGGTCAGTACACAGTTGATGTTGCAACTATGATGACTAAAACTGTTTTTGAGGCAGTGTTAACTATAGGACTACTAGCTGGAATAGATGATCTACAAATAACCATAGATAATCAATTTCAAGATGAAGAAACTAAGTTTGATACTGATATGGCAAAGCTTGCAGCTGTCAGAAAACTTGCAAAAGAAACTGCCACAGAGATAACAGAAGAACCAAAAAAAGATACAGGTGAAGGGCTTATGGCTAGACCTGAACCGAAAGAAGAGGAGACAGAATGAGTAGTATTGCAGAATCGTTATTATCTGGTGCATTAGGTGAAGGAATAGATATTCTTGATGAAAAAGAAGAAGACAGAAAAAGTGCCTTTTTAAGTAACCTTGAGCAAGGTGAACAAGCTGGTGCCCAATATTTAAACGATCTTATAACAACTGCTGCTGGTGAAGCAGAAAGTAAATTAAACGCTTTTAATCAAACATTTAATTCAATACAGTCAAACTATAAAGACATTAAAAGAAATACTGCTCCAGAGTTTCATACTAATTTACAGCTTTTATTGCAGCAAGATGCTGATGCTTTTGGAGGAGATCTTGATGTTGCAAACGCTAGAATAAATAATTATTTTAAGTCTCCATCATTTACTAATTTTGGTGAAGATCCTGAAGCATTAGCAAGAGTAAAAGAAGCGGGTGCAGTTGTTGGCCCAGATGCAGGAATAAATTTACTAAGAGAAGCAGAAACAAATAACAGAAAAAAAGTATATGACTTTGTAGGAAATGTTCACACAGCTGCTACTAGAGATTTGTTGATAGGTGTAGATGCAGTAGATCTTAAAAGTAAAGATACTCCCGAAAGATTTAAAGGAATGGAAACAGATCAAACGGCAGTTCAACGAGATGTAGCTAAACTGGTAGATGATTTTCAACTAACAAATCCATTAACTTTAAATGCTGCACAGATAGCATCAGCAACTAATTGGACTCCAACTCTTACTTATGCAGACATGAGATCTGCTTTAGTGATGAATAATCCAGGATTAGGACAAGATCCAATAGAATTACAAAGACAAACATTTTTACAAGTAAAGAAAAATATTGATGCAACAGAAATGAAATATGGAAAAGGTGCTGTAGAAAGATTAAAAGCTGAGGGGTTAATAGTTAGCCAAGATACTATAGCTTCATTTAAAACTTTAGAAGATGCTGCAGTTGCAGAGGGTATAAATAGGCAGTTAGATCTCATAAGTAACGATACTGGCCATCCTGACTATCCTACTGTAGCTTTATTTAATGCTAGACGAATGACGTTAAATCGAAGTAATCCAAAGGATGCTGCAATAATGGATGCTCAAGAGGCTGTTGTTGATAGGCTTGAGAGAGACCAAAGAGCTTTAATAACAAGCACAGGTTACTTTGATGATAAAGCAATGTTTATAAGTTCAGTTGTTGGACAAGAAAATGATACAAGAATGCANGTTCAAAACACAGACAATAATAAAATTTATAGTTTAAATCCAAATATAACTCCAGAAGGTAATCTTAAATTATATAATATAAATGATCCTTCTGATGTTGAAATTTTTGAGATAGGTGATATCTTTCCTATAGATGGTAAAGCACCAGCACAACTTGGAAATTTATCACAAGAAAAAATTGACTACATGCAAGAAATGGTTGAGCAAAATTATTCTGGTGGAGAAAATCAATTTTATGTAGATTTAGCAGCTAATGGATTTAATATTGATACTCCAATAGATGTACAAATTGAACAAGCAGAAGCAGAGGCACAGAAACCTGCACAAGAAAGATTTAGCAGACCTTTAACAGAGTCAGAGCAAAGAACATTTGCTAGAACTGGTAATTTACCTGAAGGTGTTACAGATGTAACTGGTCCTAGAGATGTAGCAGAAATTCTTGATTTGCAAGTAGATACATTTGAAAAAGATGGTAAACCATTTAAGTTAACTAGAAAACAAATGAGAGATTACAGGTCAACAGGTAAGTTACCTGAAGGTGTTACGAAAGTAGAATAATATGGCAAGTTTTAAAGTGGGTGATGTTGATGCAACACAATCAACATCTATAACTAACATTTCAGATGTTCCTTCAAAGGTAAATTTTGAAGCTGATTCTATATATGATATACAAGAAAAATTAAATTTAGATGAGCCACCGTATGTTAACGATGACCCATATGAGTTTAAAAAAGCAGCACAGTATGGATATGCAAATAGTTTAGCAGGAGTTATGTATCATGCATCTGCTGTACCTGGTTGGGCAGATAGAGGTATAGATGCTTTAGGTAGATTTTTTGGTGGAGATCCAGATAAATGGACTTTCAACTATCTTAATGGTGATAGTATATCTGAAGATTTTAAAGTAACTAATAAGCAAGACTATTTTAAATACCAAAAACTTTTAACAGAACAAAAAACTTACAATGAATCTTTTAAGGATAAAAATGCTTTAGCAAGAGCAGGAATATGGACTGCAGCCTGGATTGATGATAAAGAAGAATATTTAAAAGAAATAGCAAAAAGCCAAACGCCTGAAGAAAAATACGGACTAGATCCATCATTCAAACCAGAGGGTTTACCAGAAGCTATTGTTTCTGGATTTGCAGGTATGCCTGTTACAATAGCTGAGTACGGAGCTGCAATAGCTGGAGCTGGACTTGCAATAGGTACAGGTGGTATACCAGCAGCAGTCGTAGGATTTTCTAGTTTAGCATTTTTAGGATCATACGAACAGCCACTTAGTAAAGTTGCATCTGATACAGCACTAGGTGCACTTGAAGGTTTGATGTTTGGTAGTGTTGCTAAACTTCCTGGTTGGAAAACTAGAACGTTAGGATTAGCTGGAGTGGGTGCAGCCACTGCTAAAATGCATGGTGGAGGCACTACTGAAATGGCAGCTGCTGCTATTAACTTAGCAAGTTTAGGTATAGCTGGTAGAGGAATAGAAAAACTTGTAGGTAAAAATGTTATAACTCCTAAAGAAGAAGTAAAAAAATCTGAAGCAGTCTTAAATATTATACCAGGCTGGGATATTATTACAAAAGATATGCAAACGTATCATAAGACGTTAAAGCATTTAAATACATTTAAAGAAACTGCTGGTGAAGGAACATACCAATTAACTACTGCTTTACCATTTAAATTTAGAACTGAAAGTTTAAGCTCATTATCTAAAACAAGAGTGCCTGGCAGAGACACTGCTGCAAACAGATATAGTGATGTTATCAGATTAGAACCAGTTGGAAAAGATGGAAGATCAACTCAAAGAGATATTGATGCTGGTAAAGATAATATAAGATACAATAGAATAGAATTAAAAGAAGTTAAAAATGAAAAAGGTGAGGTTGAAGTAAAAGAAGTATCAGAACTTGCTGCAGTACCTAGAGAGTTAGTAATGGTAGATGGTAAACTTCCATACATGAAATTTTATTTTGATACTGTAACTAAAAAAATTACAACAAAAGTAGAGGCTGATGGATTTTTAAAAACCCTGGCGGATAGAAAAACTCCAGATCCAAAACCATCAGATACTCCAATACAAAGAGCATTTTTTATTCAAGGTCGTTCTATACCAACATTTGAATCTAATGCAAAAGCTTTTGCAGATATATTTAAAGTAAAACACTACAAAGAACGTTATGTTGAAATGACATACGATCAACTTACAAAGTTTAATAAAGATAGAAAAAAACAAGGTAGTGAATGGAAAAAAGATGCGTACAAAGAAGCAACCAGAATAAAAGAATTAGAAGAAAACTTAAGGATTGAAAAAATAAATGAGTATATAAAAGACTCACAGGTTGTTCTTGACTCTCTTGCTAGAATAGCAAACTTAGGAATGACATCAGGTAGAACTCCTGGATCTACACCTTTTGAAAATCCATATCAACTAATAGAATCTATACTATCTTACAAACGAGATGCTAGTGGTTTAAGAGAAAAAAAAGTTGATAAAGATGGAAAGCCATTAGAAAAAGATATATTAGAGGGTACAGGTGATAGTGCTGTTAAAAGGTTTACTAGCACAGCAATGGGATATGGCATACCACTAAAATTATTAGGAGACCCATCACAACATTCTATATTAAGATACATTACATCTACTTTTAGAAACTATGAATTTGATGCACGAAGAAAAGTTGATGATATATTTTATAGAACAAAAATAGATTATACAAAACCAGAAAACTCTACACGATATGTTGAAACTGATGCAGTTAGATCTCTTGGTAATGTTCTTTTTAGATTGACTGGAATGAGGGGTGTTAAAACATTTAGGGACAAAGATGGAGCTTTTACTTTGTATGATAANTTAATAAAAGTGCATGGTACTAAAAANGGTATCGAAAAAATGGATAAAATTAGAGATGTTTTTATCACTAGAGANATCCTACAATTAGAAAAAGCAAAAAATAATTTACCTAAAAACGCTACACCAGAACAGATACAAAAAGAGTATGCATCTAGACTTCCAAATGGTAAGTTTAAATATCAAATGACTTATCCAGAGATGCAAAAAATATTTAAATTAGATAATGAGTTACAAAATATAGTTATAAAATTAGATAGAGGTTTAGCTGATGCAAGGATAGTATACAATAAAGCTGTAGAAGATAGCCCAAGAAGTGGAGAGCTTCCTGTTCCTGAACTTCCTAATTATTTTCCAAGAACCTGGTCAGGTAATCATAAAATATTTTTAAAAGAAAAAGATACTGGAAGGCCTGTAGCTACATTTTCTGGAGAGACAAAAGCTGATGTGCAAGCTCAGGCAGCACTGTTTAGAAAAAATTATCCAGAGTATAAAAATAAGATAATAGAATCTGATCCTATAAGAAAATCATATGTTGAAGTATCTAAGGATCATAACTTAAGAGAAGCTTTTTTTGAAACCGCTAGAATACTTGAACATAAAGATCCTAAACTTGCACAAGCAGTGTTGGAAACATATAAAGTTCATAGATCAGGAGATAGTTTTGCAAGAGTTAAAAGAACAAGAAAAGCTGTTGAAGGATATAGAGGAACAGAAACTGGAAGAAAAGGTGTAGATGAATTTACACAAGTAATGAAAGGTTATATTGAAAGTGCGGTTAGAGCTGGTGAAGCACTAAAATTTAAAGAAAAAATTGATCCTGTATTTGAAAGTAGAGAACTAAATACATATTTTCCAGAACAAATGAAGTTTGGAGAAAAATATATAGACAACGCATTTGGTAGAAATCAAAGCACTCTATCTACTTTTACTGATAGGCTAATTGATGGCCTAAGTCAGTTTCCTATTTTTCAAAGATTTGGACCTAAAAAAATAGAACAGTCTGTAATGTTAGCAAATACTGCTACTTTATATACAAAACTTTTATTTTTTAATCCAAGATTTATTTATTCTCAAATTGTGCAGCCATATCAAATGATGCCACAAAGATTAGAATTTTTAAAACAAGAGTTTGGAATTAAAGGTGATGTTGCAAAAGCTATAGTAGAGGGTAGTGCTTTAACATTTAAACCTAACAAAGAGTTTAAAGAATTAATATTATTTGCATTACCAAAAGGTACTTTAGATGCTAAATTTTTAGCTGAGTTTGGNATAGATCCAACAACTGCTGGAAGACCTNTAGGTAAAGGTGCAGAGTTTATGAGAGGTGCTTTTGAAAGACTTAGTGGTAATAGGCTATCTGGAAGAATAGAGAGATACAGTAGATTAAATGCATTAGCCATGATATACTCATACTTAAAAGATGCAAAGTATGATAAAGTAAATGGTAAAGAAAAAATGTTTAGAGATGCCATAGAGTTAACAGATAACTTAATGGTTGAATATAACTCAGTCAATAGACCTTTATTATTTGGAAAACAAGGATTAGGTTTAGCTGGGTCAACTCTTGGTTTATTCAAAACTTTTCAGCACAACTACTACGGTCAAATGATTCAATACATAAGAACGTGGGCAAAAAATGACTATAAGTTTGAAGCATCTAAACCTCTTTTATTTCACATGACAGGTATGCTAATGACTGCAGGTCTATTTGGTATACTTGCTGTAAATCAAATCGATGGGCTAATTGAATTTGCAAATAAAACTCTTAAAAAGTTTGGGTATAAAGAAAGAATACCTACATATTCAGACATGGTATTAGTGGCAGACATACCAAAAGAAGTAAAGTTTGGATTACCATCTGCCCTTGTAGGTATGGATTTATCACAAACTTTAACTGCACCTGGATTAGGCATAACAGATATATTTAGTGCTCCATCTTTAGACTATTTATTTGGATTAACATCAAGATCTAATGAAGGTGTTGTTGGATCTTCATTTAATATTATTGCAAAAAAAATGTCTGGCACATATACAGATGCAGACATGCTTAAATTTTACAAAGCTATATTACCACCAATAGCAATGGCAGAAGTGGAAAGGCAGTTTGCTGGTATACCTCTAAGTGAAGTTTTAAAATCTCCTTTTGAAGATATAGAAGATTCTAAAAGTGGAAATAAATATTTTACAAAAGACAGCTCAGGTAGATACGTTGTAGCAAATGCATATAAAGGTATGAGAGGTCAGATTGAAAGAGATGCTCAAGGGTTTCTTGCACGTTATTTTGCAGGTAGATCATTTGAAGAATCTTTAATTTTAAAAACTATTTGGACATCAACAAAACTAAGTAGAAATCAAAGAGATACTGTAAATACTTTAGTTACAATGGGTGCACAATTTGTTAACAATAATCATTTTGATGAGCTTATGCCTATATTAGACAGATTTAGTGAGTTAGGATATACCCAAGATCAAGCTATGGAAAAAATATTTAACAGAGTTGAAAGCATGAACAATACAACTTTGTCTAGAATAAAAGCACTAAAAAAAATAAATAAACTTGATGAAAAAAACTTTATATTTGATGTCTTAAAAAATAATGAAATTGATTTAAGATTTTTACCTAATAATTAATATGGAACCTAGAAAAAGTACAGATTACATAGTCATACACTGTGCAGCTACAAAAGCTAGCATGGATATAGGACTAACAGAAATTAGAAAATGGCACGTCCAAGATAATGGGTGGCGTGACGTTGGATATCATTACATAATTAGAAGAAATGGGGAGGTTGAACTTGGTCGTAGCATTCGGGATACTGGTGCACATGCAGCGGGATACAATCATAAGAGTGTTTCTGTGTGCATGGTGGGTGGAATGGCTGAAGATAATTCTGCTGAAGCTAATTTTACTGCACAACAATGGACTGCCTTACTAGATTTAGTAAAGCAACTAAAATCAAACTACCCAGAAGCAGACGTTATAGGACATAATGAGATAAGTGAAAAAGAATGTCCATCGTTTGATGTACAAAAATGGAAGGAAGATAACTTATAATGGGACCACTACTATCAATACTACCTACAGTATTAAAAACTGGGGCTTCAGTATTTGCAAACAGACAAAAAGCTAAGATACTTATGTCTGATGCAGAACTTTTACATGCACAGAAGATGGCTAATGGTGAAGTAGAATACCAAGCAGCTGTAAGACAATCAAA
>FUFK010070412.1_pt1 | contig 12635 bp, 18 predicted proteins | sample 1021851 | NCBI WGS metagenome assembly FUFK01 (sample SAMEA51879418, study PRJEB19060) | metagenome
AAAAACTTGTACGCATTCTTTGCCTTTGAATTTTTCTCTCCAATGTTCTAGCTCACAGCCAGAATAAACCAGCATATCTCCTGGTTTTAAATCTACTCTAACACCTTTAGTGTTATCTGATACATATCCTTGACCTGGTTTGTTGCCACCTTTTTTAGGATCTGGTTCTAAATATATTGGCCAATCATCACCACCAAGATTCATAGTAGTAGATATTTCACAACTAAATCTATCCTTGTGTCTTTTAAGTTCATCACCTTTTTTATAGATTCTAGCATATGTGTACGCAGGATATAATTTTAATCCTGTTACCTTTTCCATTTGAGGTTGACATTTTAACATTAAAGTTTCCATAGCAATATTTCCATATTGAGAATAAGTATCTGGAATCTGTTCATCTTTTTTTTCATAATGACCTAGTATGTTTTCAAAAGGTGAAAAGTATCTCGCTTGTTTACAAGTATCATAAACTTGTTTTTGCATACTAAAATAATTTGCAACAAAAGCAGCTAGATCTTTTGATATTGCTTGACGAATAACTGTGTACTTTTTCTTTTTAAACATCTTTTGCCATTTCTTTTGGCACTGCTTGTATATTCCAATGTATAAACCTAAATGGTTCAATGCCAAAGTCTACTGCATATTCGTGTTCCAAAAATCCTGGAAATATAATTAGTGTGCCTGGTGTGGGTTTAAAATGAATAAGTTCTGTGCCACCCCATACACCTTTGATGTCTGGTTTCATTTTTAATTTTGTAGCCCTAGCACCTGTTCTCGGTTCGTGAAAAATTGGGTATGATGTTTTATCACTACATTTTAAAAAATAAAAACCGGATACGTGTTGATTCCAATGTACGTGTGCTGAATGATGACCACCGCCTTTTTTAGCAAACTCTTGTACCCACATCTCACTAAACATAGTTGTGTATTGCGACATATCATAACCTTGGTGATCTAAATATTCCCAAGACTTTTGACCAATGTAGTTTCTAAAATCTAAAAAGTCATTGTCAGCCGTAAGCGGTGTTGAATGATATGATCTACCAAAATCACCGTTTTGTTTTATCCAATTTTTTTCTCTTTTACGAGCATCAGCAATATATTTATTACTAGCTTTGTTTAACGATTTAACAAACTCTGGTTTTTGTTCTGACCAAATGGTCGTATTAAAATAGTTATTTATATACATTATCTAAACGGCTTTCCTAAATGCCAGACAACAAGACTATATCTTGTGCCNGNNGTTACTGGTTTAACTCTATGCCACACAAAACTAGGAAATACAATAATAGATCCTTTTGGTAATATTTCTTTACATTGTATTCTATGTTTTGATTCATCTCTCATATGTGGATCATAGTTTCTAAAGTCAAATTCTAGTTCACCACCTTTATATTCTGAACCATCTGTTAATTGACAAGTCATAGATAGTTTTCGAATTCTTCCGTGCTCTGGATGATTAACATCGTCTCGTGTGATATGGTTTATCCCAACCATCACAATGCCAATCGTAATATTGATTTAATTTATATTTTGTAAACTGACAAGACTCACTTCTTTCCCAATCAAAATTCCAACCAGCAGTTTCTATTTGCTTCGTGAACGTATGGGTGTAATTCTTTATATATCCAAGTATCATTTAGCCATACTAAATCTGAGTTTCTTTTTCTTTTTAAATCTAATACTTCTTGCTTGTTCAATTTTCTATCTCCATAAGTGCCAGTTCTAGCCATTTCTTCTTTTTGTGCGTTAGCATATGCTATAACATCATCACAAAATCTAGGTGTAAGTACACCACTAAAATACCAATAGTAATTAGATATATTCATTACTACTTTTACCTTTTAAATTATCAATTGTTTTAAATAAATTTGGATTAATAAATTCAAAATTTATATTAAAAGAAATAATTATTTTATTAGTTTTTTCTTCTTGTGTAGGTGCTCTATGAATAACATAACTAGGAAAAATAACTACATCTCCTTCTTTAGCATCTATGATTATCTTTTGGTTCTGAGAAAAAGGATTTATTAGTTCTGTTTTTGCTGAGTTGTCAGATAATTTAACATAATACACTCCAGTGTAGTTTTCGCTGTGTATATGCCAACCGTGTTTTCCATTTTGATTATATTGTTGAAACCATAAATTTATGAAATTTATATCTTGATAACCTAATACGTTAGCAAAATTTTTTAAATGTTTGTGCAAATAAGGTTGTAAAAACTCAACCCATTTTCTAGAAAAATCAGAAGATTTACTCCAATCTACTCTATGTATTAAATCTCCAAAATATTCATTTTTTTCCTCTAAATAATCAGCATCTGATTTATTTAATAAATTAATTAATTGTTTTTTTATTTTTACATGAGATTTTAAACTATCAATTAAACAGGGTGTTTCTAATTTAAATTTTTTCATTGGTAATTAAAATTTATAACAATTCTCCTTTTTTCGTCAGTACAAGATGTTCCTGTGTGTTCTAACTTAGAATTAAATTCTATATATTTATTTTCTTCACTTACAATTTTTTTATTATCTTTAAATTTCGTATAACCATTACACGTGTTAATATAAAATATACCTGTCTTACCTTTTGGTTGATCTATGTGATATTTATATTCTTTTAGTTTTTCTGTTTTACCTATCATTTTAGCTTTTATTTTATTAATTTTTTTATACTTTATTTTGTCCAATAATGGTTTTAGCAATAGCATTACATCTTCAGGACAATTATGTTTACCATCTCTTATAAACGTAAACGTAAATTGAAAAGAATCATCTCCGTAAGAAACAACTCCATTGTTAAAATACCACGGCATATAATCTGACATTATTTGTGACTGTATATTTTTAAAATCTTTTTTATCTAAAAAATTTTTATATATATTCATACGTTATAGTTTGTACAAAATTTAAACTATCTTTCTGGTTATTGGTTATGTAGTACATATTAGTTGATGGAAACATTATAAATTTATTGTTAGTAAGTTCTATATCCCAACTTCTTCCTTTACGTCTATTATCTTCATAGTGTATTCGAACCCAACACTTATCAACTTTAACACCATATAACAATGTGAAGTCTGGTGAGTTTCTAAGATCTACTGGATCTATATTTAATAATGGAATTGTAGTCTCGGCGGGTTTATAAATATCGCCCCACGTTTCTTTGTTGATTAAATTAACATCATATTCAATACGAATATGATCACTAATATACGTGGTTAACATATCCCAAGTTCGTGAGAATGGAAATTTTTTGTTTTGAATTACTGATTGTAAAATGTCTGCCTGATAACTTATCTCGGTCAATGTCCCAACCTTTAGGCATTGCCACATCACCATAATATAGAGCTTGCTCTGTTAATACTTTCTTTTGCATACCACCACCAGATATAAATTATGCCATTATGTCTGTCAAGTCCCAAGACTGGCCTGATTCATTCCATACATAATCCCATTTATGTGTGCCAGCTTCATTTTGTGAAGTTTGTTCTGCAGTTAATGCAGGAGCATCACCTATTGGTGAATCCCATTCTGCAGTTGTAATATTTTTTACCCAAGACGGATAAGGTTTTTTAGGCCAAAAGATATTATTATCTTCGTCCCAAGTATAACCTATACCTGCATAGTTTCCTCTAAAAGGTGTTCCGCCATTTCTATGTTGATTAGCTGATGTATTGTATGAAGTTTGAATCCACATTTGTGCAGGCCAATTATTGTGTGTTTCTAAATATTGTTGACCCACTGATTCGTCTTCAACACCATCAGCGTTTAACATATCTTTATTATCAAGTGTTAATACTTGAATAACTTTTCCGTTAGCTCCTAGTTTTGCAAAATGTGCCATAATGTTTCTCCTTATATATTAATTTTAATTATCATTCAACTATTGAAATTTGTATCTAATAATAACAATTCCTGAACCACCAGTATTTGTCTGAGTAGGATTAGGTGTTGTTCCTGTTCCACCACCACCTCCTCCGGTATTAGCTGTTCCTGCAGCCCCAGGATTTCCAGCAGCTCCACCACCTCCAGGTCCTGCAGCTCCTGATCCAGAAGCTCCATAACCACCACCTCCACCAGCTCTTAAAGTTGGAGTTCCATTAATTGAAGATGCAACACCAGCTCCGCCATCCCCACCAATTTGAGATCCAGCGCCTGCTGGTCCTCCACCTTCACCACCAGCACCTGCTCCACCACCTCCAGACGCAGCTCCAGGGGGTTGTGAAGTTCCACCATTGTTTCCTTGAGGAGGAGATACAGGTGGTGTATTACCACTACCTCCAGCACCAACACCATCTGCTCCACCACCGCCTGAACCACCTGGTTGTCCATCTTTTTGTGCATTACACGGTGGTTGGGTATTAGAAAAATGTCCACCTCCACCACCACCTGTAGATGTTATTGTTGAAAAACTTGAACTTGATCCTTTTAGAAGCGGATTCTCTGGCACTGATGGTGTTGCTTTAGCTCCTCCAGCACCAACTACTATTGGATAACTTTGAACAGAAACTGGTAAGTTATATGTTGGGCCTGATGTTGCATTTAGTGGACTAGCTGTATAAGTATCAGTCGCTGCTTTTGATTCTCTATACCCACCAGCACCACCACCTCCACCATAACTTCTTCCAGATCCACCACCGCCACCTACTACTACATAAGAAACAGTATTGGCACCTGCAGGATTACCTGCATTTGTTACTTCAAAAGTACCTGGTCCAGTAAAAGTGTGAACTTTAAAATTTGTGCATACAGTTGTAATTGTACCACCTGTTGCTGCAATAAATTGTGGTTTAGGTAAATCAGATTCAGTTGCAGCTGCCACCGATTGCCAACCTTTTGTTGCATCACCATATACTAGTGTTAACGCTTGACCCTCTGTTATAATTTCTGGATTTGTAGTATCACCACTTATAAGTTGACCATTTCTATTAATAATTAATTTATTTGTGTCAAAAGTATTTGCATAATCTTTTATAGCCACGATAGCTCCAACACTTGGTGAACTAGGTAGTGTCATTGTAATTTCGCCACTAGTTGTGTTTATAAAATAACCTTCACCACTAACTGCTGTAAAATCTCCTGTCTTAATAGTTGTTTGCCAGTCTACTGATCCCTCTCTACCAAAACCTGTTTGCGTTCCATTGTTTGTAATTGTTGCACCAGCAGGAATTGTAATAGTGTCTCCACTATCTCCTAATTGTACTGTACCACAATCTGTTCTTGGTGTTATTTTATTTACTTTTACTTCACTCATAATTTTTACCTACGCTTGAAACCTATATCTTATTGCTACAAATCCACTTCCTCCAGAACCACCAGAAGGAGCGGGATTTGCTCGTCCTCCCCCGGATCCACCACCGCTGTTAGCTATTCCACTTTCTCCTGCACCGTTTTGACCGTTTCCTCCACCACCATAACCTCCAGCTCCTGCAGGACCTGGAGTACCATCGTATGATCCTCCTCCACCACCAGAAAATGATCTTGTTGAACCTACGGGACTTGGACGACCATAACTAGAAGGAACAAAAGTTTCAGCTACATAAGAACCGTTACCACCTGCTCCTCCAGCAGATGAACCTGCAGTACCCCCGACAGCACCTGCGCCACCGCCACCACCTGCTCCTGAATATACTCCGTGAGGATTATCTCCACCATTATTTCCTTGAGGTGGACTAACAGGTGGAGTATTTCCTGCTCCACCAGGATTTGGTCCGTTTGCTCTTCCTCCGCCGCCTGATCCACCAGTATTTCCATTTGATGCTCCACCACCCGCTGAAGAAATTGTTGAAAAAGTTGAAGTGCTTCCTTGTGTCGTTGCTGCCCCACCTCCACCTACTGTTATTGGAAAACCTGTTGCTGTAACACTTAAACCTGTAGGATTTGATAAAGGAGACATTGTAGGAGCTGGTAATGAGTAACTATTAGATAGTCTAAAACCTCCACCACCTGCACCCGCACCACCATCTGCGTGTCCGCCACCTCCTCCAGCAACTACAATATAATCAACTGTAGCCGAACCTAAAGGGTTTCCAGCACACGAAACTGTAAAAGTTCCCGGTCCTGTAAAAATATGTGTTTTAAAATCTCCGCAAGTAACAGTAGCATTACCACCGGATGCCGTTACATAAGCAGGAGATATGGTTGCAGCATCATTACTGTTTACTGCTATCCATCCTTGAGTTCCGTCTACATACACTAAAGTTACGGTGTCTCTATTTGTATTTAAAGTAGCATTACTTGCAATGCCTTCAATGTTTGATCCATTTCTACCTATTGTAATATTATTTGTTGCAGCTGTTCCTGCATAATCTGCTATGGCTACAATGTTTCCTGCACTAGGAGATCCTGGTAGTGTTACTGTTACTGTTCCCGATGTAGTGTTTACAAAATAACCTTCACCATTTGCTGCTGTAAAATCTCCTGTTTTAATTGATCCTGTTTGCCAATCAACAGTTCCTGTTCTTCCAAATCCTGATTGTGATGCACCTGACGCTAACGATACTGTATCACCACTCGCTCCTAAAGTAATTGTTGTACCTGATTGACTTACAATTACTCCTCCATCAGCAGCTTTATAACTATCTGATCTTATATCATTGCCTGTAACAGCAACGGTGTTACCAGATGCTCCTACACTTATTGCAGTTCCACATTTACTAATGATATTTGAATCATCAGAAACTTTTGAAATATTATCTACTTTAATTTTACTTGTCATAATTATTGAAATTTATACCTTATCATTACTACACCAGAACCTCCAGTTCCACCAGGTTTTCCTGAACAATACATACCACCACCGCCACCGCCAGTATTAGCAAGTCCTGCTCCACAATTAGGTCCATTATGGTTTGCACCTCCACCATCGCCACCATTACCAGGTAAAGATATTGGTCTTCCTCCACCTCCTCCTGCAAAATATCTTGTATTAGAAACAGGTCCTCCTTCACCATAACTTGGTGCTGTAGGTCCTACAAATCCATCTTGAATAAAACTACCGATCGCTCCAGTTGAACTACAACCATTACCACCAGCGCCACCACCACCTCCGCCATACGCATTAGCAGGTGGACCAGGTATATCAGCTCCGGCACCTCCTTGAGGTGGACTTACAGGAGGTGTATTTCCTGCTCCTCCAGGTCCTCCTCCGGTATCTCTTCCACCACCTCCACCACCAGATCCTCCTGGATTTCCAGTTCTACAACCAGGATATGTTCCGGCTGCTCCACCACCAGTTGATGTAATTGGTCCAAAAACTGAAGGGTTTCCATTGCCACCTTTTGAACTTGTTCCTCCAGAACCTCCAGCACCTACTGTTATTGGAAATGAAGTTTCTGTTAGTGTAATACCTGCTGGCGCATTTAAAGGTGAGTTTGTTCCAGGTAAAGATGAAAAAGTTCTAAAACCTCCAGCTCCTCCTCCAGCACCTTGGTTTTGTCCTCCGCCTCCACCAGCAGCGACTACTAAATAATCGGCTACATTGTTGTTAGATAAACAAGACACTTGACTAACCGCAAAAGTTCCTGGACCTGTAAATATGTGAGTCTTAAAATCTCCACAAGTCACAATGGCATTACCACCTGTTGCTGTAACAAATAATGCTTGTGCATCAGCATCTGAACCATCTATAAAAACTTGCCAGCCCTCTGTGCCATCTACATAAATAAAAGTTGCACCCGCATTGTTTTTTTCTATAACAAAATCATTTGTTGCTCCTCTAATATTGGAACTATTTCTACCGACTGTAATTGGATTTGTTCCAGCTGTACCTGTATAATCTTTAACAGCCATTATAGCCCCAGCACTTGGAGAAGCTGGAAGATTAACTGTAATCCCACCTGATGTTGTATTTATAAAATATCCATTACCACTAACACCTGTAAATCCTGCTGTTTTAGCTGTCGTATCCCAGTTTACTGAACCTTCTCTACCAAAACCTGTCTGACTTGCACCTGATGCTAAAGCTACAGTTCCACCACATCTACCTATAGTTACTGTATTTGCATCTAGAGCTACTGTTTGACCAGCACCACAACCAACTGTTAAAGTAGTTCCGCATTGTGGTCCTATTTTATTTACTTCTATTTTTGACATTACACTATTACTAAAGTCCCTGTTACTGTTATTGTTGCAGGAATAGTGATAGGTCCAGCTAGAACTGCACTTTCTATTGTTTGCGTACCATCAATGGTTTGCGCTTGATTATTTATAAATTCATTGGGAGCTGTTTGACCTCCAATGTATTGGATTCCATTTATTATTGCCGTCATAATTCCTCCTACGAACTAATTGTGTCTATGTACGAAAGAACCACGTCCAGACTACTTGCTGTATCTGAAACGGCTTCTAACGTGTTTGTACTATCTAAAACAATTTTTGCTCCACCTTGAATTAATTCAATAGCAGAGTTTGGTGGTATGTTTACTCCTTTTGCAAGGAAGTAATCAGCCCCACCTTTTGCGATCTTAACATCAATTGCAATAGTTGATGTTAAAATATTACAACATCTGATTCCAATTACTGCATCGTAATTACCCCCTGCTAATAATGTAGTATCTGATGTTCCAATTGTTCTAACTAATACATTTCTAAAATCTTGTGCCATATTTTATCCTTATAATGCAACGGCCATTGCTAATGCAAAACCATTACTTGCTGCTCCTACTGGTGTACCTGACGCATCAAGGTAAACCGTTTTTGCTGCAGGCATTGTACAAAATACATCTAANNTTCCGCCTGTAAAACTAATTTTAGATGTGTTNCCNGAAGAGTTATTTATAACTGTTGTTCTCTCCAGAGTCGTAGAACCTGATAAAGTTCCAAGTCCAATTTCAAACGTGTTTGTGCCTTGTTCAAAAATACAATAGTAAGTCGTGTTACCTGTTCCGATACCACTGTTAAAAGTTACATTACCTTGTCCAGCTGAAACACCCGCAAGTGTGATGTTACCTGTACCCGATGTTGTACTCGTTTCTTTTACTCTGTCATTTATAACCAAAGCCATTTTATTCTCCTATTACGACGTTATACTAATAAGCGAATCTGTTCCAGCAGGTGTACCTGAACTTGTGCTTGGGAACGTGATTGTAAATGTTCCGTTTGAACAAGATTTTGTTCCACCAAAATCTAAAACAACGACTAACTTATTACTCGCCGTCACGTCATATATAACTCCAAAAGCTGCACCNAAAGTTGCTGATGTCCATTGCGTTTGTGCAAAAGTTAAAGTTGCAACATTTGTTTGGTTAGCAACAACCGGACTTCCTAATGTGTTTCCGCCAGTTGTATATCCTGTTCCACTAACTTGGTTAGCTTCTCCTGAACTATAAACTGTACTGGCAGTAGTGTAAGGATTAGCAGTATACAACGCTAACTTAATGGTGTCATTTATGAAATCGTGTGAGCCTTTTAATAACTCTTGTGCGAATGAGTAAGGTACTACGTTTGCCATTTTTGTTTTCTCCTATTTATTTTCCATAACTTGATGGTGGTTTGACGTTGAGTTGAGCCCGAACTTCACCATCTTGATATTCGTCTCTGCGTCTGTTCCCGATTTGCTCGAGAGCATACGTTTCTAAAGCTTCATTATAAGCTGCTTGATAGTATTGTAACATATCCTGCGGTCCTTTCAAGTACCCAAATGTATTTACCAGGCAGGCATATAAAAGAAGATCTGAATATTTATTTGACAAATATGTGCCGCTCGTATCTGTCGTAATTGTTGGTGGCTCTTTGTCATAGGCCAGTGTAATATCGTAAGTTCTGTCAGGTGTTGGAGCCACTACCCAAAACTCTTCGTCCCAATTTGCATAGTATTTTGGTATATCCACAGCCGAAGTGCCAGGTGTTGAATAATATTCTGCCATAAAACTAGTGTCTCTTTGTTCTAAAAAGAACTGCTCACCATCAGAATTTTTAAGCTGGACATATCTAATAAATCTTAAATCTGCTGGTATAGTTACATATCTATTACCAATAATTAAATTTGATGTAGCATAAAATACACTTTGATCAGTATCAATTGCTCTGTGAATTTTTAGTTCAGCGTTTTTTATGATTCTTTCTAAAACAGAATCAGACAAAACATTACTACCTACTTCTGTGTAGTTTCTAATATCAGTTCTTAAATTATCTAAAGTGTATGCCATTATCCGTTTACAACTCCTAATGTTACTGGACCAGCGGAACAGTTTGCTCCACCACCTGATACACCACCTGATGTAGCGTTGCTAGTGCTTGTTATGTAAAAATAATTTATTGGTTGTGTTAAAGAGTCTGTTGTTGTAGCCCCTGTAACATTACCTGCAGAATCTATTTGTCCAAGTGCGATCGTAAAGCCAGATGTGTTGTTTAAATCACTAACATTATCAAATGTAGGTATGGTTGCAAATTGTTGTAAATTTTTACGATCAGCTGGAATCGGAAATACACCACCAGGTCCAGCAGCGGTTACGATAGGTGCGCCTCTAAATCTTACAACAGAACCTGCTGCTCTTTGATGATCCTCTGAAAAAACATTTACGTAAGTTGTTCCACCAGAGATGACAGTTGTAAAAGGATTATTATTTAAAAGTATTAAACTTGTTTTTGATTCTGGTTGTGGTCTTGGATTATATAAAGCTTGTGGATCAGAACCAACTGGTTTTGGTTGTAGTTGTGGTTGCTTTGCTTCAAACTCTGAGTAATGAACTAATGATCCATTCCACTCTCTAACCATTTCATCATATGGAAATGCCATTCCTGATCTATCAGAAATTGCTAACGCGTATTTACCTGATGCATACTTACCCATTATACTCCATCTCCATAAAATGTTTGTGGTGAAATGAAAGTGGACGTGCCTTGATTGTCTGCATCAAGTGCTCTTAATAATTCACTTTCATATCTTCTTTCCAACTCTTGACTCATAGCTGGTGAATATTTTTGACTTAAATAATATGCAAGTCCTGACATCATGCAAGGATAGAATCTGTTAACTATATCTGATGTATAATTGTAAGAACCAGCGTCTTGAATTTTTGCTAAATAATAAAAACAAAATTGAAAATTACTTGGTGTTGTTGTGCTTGATACACTTGAACTTGGTGTTGTATATAAAAACACACTTGGATTTAATTTTCTTTCTACATAATATTGTGATGGTGTGCCTTTAGCTAATTTATTGGGTGTTGCTGAATATGCAGATCTATCTATTTTAGTTAAAGCAATATCTGCTGGTGCAGTTGCATCAGAGTTATTTCTGTAATAAGCTTCCAATATTGAGTCTACATCTTTTGGAAAATTTTCTGAATCTGTTGCAAAACTATATTCTGCTTGTCCTTCTACTAAAGGTACTTTTGCAAGTTTAACTTTCCAAAGGTGAACACCTCTGTTAGCCCATTCTTGAAACATTATATTNAAAGAACGTCTTGCAGATCTTAATTGATATCCTGTTCTAGTTCCTTGAACTCCAGTTCTTTCAAAAGCTTCTTCTATAATTTCATCTATTTGTGGATTAAATTCTGCTTCACCTGAAGTGGGTGAAATAGTTTGTGCAGCATTACCCATACCTGAGTGAGCTGTGCAATAATAAAATAATACAGGCGCACCAGTTTTTTTAACAGGGGCAACAACAATTGTTGTATTGGCTCCAGCTGATCCTGGTCCACTTGCTCCAGCATTTACGGTTACACCTGTTGTATAAGCTGCACTTGGTGAATTATTTGGATTTGTAGAAAAAGCTAAATAGTGTGTTGAGTTCGTTGAATCAGACTGATCAAATATATAAGTATTACCTTCTTGTAAATAAAGGACAGGACTTACCTCACCGTTAATATAAAATTTATTACCGGTTCCATACTGGTTAGTGCCACTTGCTACAGTGACTGTATAAGTAATTGTAGCCACTTTTGACTCCTAGCCGAACGTAAATGTTACTTTATCAACATTCGTTAACGTTGCATGACAATCGGTTTCAAATCTGATTCCATCACCTGGAATATTAATTTGATATGCAACTTCTTGTCCAGCTGTAGATGCACCTAAAGGCGTATCATATACTGCTTTTGAAGTTCCACCTGATCCACCATCTTTTAGTTCAATGGATCCTCCAGTTGTATCAGCAACGAAATAAATAGCTAACAATCTGCAAGGTCCTGCTGAAACAGTTCCAGTTGAAACTAGTCTTTTTGTAAGTACATTTGAAACATATGTTCCCATTTTTTCTCCTTAAATTTATGTGTGGGCCGAAGCCCACACTAAATTATTAATTATTAAAACCCAGTTAAATTATTGTTTTGTGCGTATGTAACAACAATTCTTGCTTTTCCTGCACTTGCAGAGTTNGCAACTGTAATACCAAAAAGTTCNATATCACTAGTACCAATGTTATCCCAAGCTCCAGCTGAAGCNTGTAACATTTTTAANGGTCCTACCGCTGTAGCAGAAACGTTGTGAGCTGCNNCAATNTTTGTTGCAGNTCCTGAAGCNTTTCCAATAGCNATTGTAGTTGTAGAAGAGNNNGNNAATANTNCNTCTACTACGATATCAATATTAATGATTTGACTGTTTGCAGGAATAATAATTCCTAAAGCAGTCGCTGTAGTTGTTGCGTGAGTTAAGGCAACATCTGATGATTGAGTCATTACTAC
>FUFK010750013.1_pt1 | contig 12635 bp, 20 predicted proteins | sample 1021851 | NCBI WGS metagenome assembly FUFK01 (sample SAMEA51879418, study PRJEB19060) | metagenome
TCCGCATAGTAGGCTTAGTGTAGTTACCAGCCTCGTTTACTCTGGACTTTCTTTTTTTACCCTGTGCTCTAGCTCTAGTTCCTGCTCGTTGTACCATATTAGTATCCTGTTACTGCATCCAAAACTTCATGGTCATCTACTTCAAAGTCATAACTGTAAGCTACCTTAGCCAGCTGATCTGTGTAGGCTAGGGCATCCACCAAGTCATCGTGGGTNAGTGGATCAGGNAACTGAAAGAGTTGATCTAGNAATCTACTGTTCCAGTTACCCTTGTTTAAAGTTATNAAACCATTNTCAAACCTACCCTGCAATGCCCACATCACACGGTCTGTTTTCTTTTTGTTACCATGGGTTAGNTCGTCTATCCTGAAAAACATCCCATAGCGTTTCATNAAGTCAGTCAGNGGAGACACNACAGCCTGTCTAGCGATACCTTTCTCTATCCCGGTAGCTATGGGCCTGTAGTCACGCACAACCTCAAAGATCTTTCTGGCAGTNTCAGCTAGCTCCCACCTGCCGTGTATTATATTCTCTACGTGCCANTGTCCTGATTGGCATACTTTGACTACCGCTATTGCCGTTTCGTCAAGTTTAGAGTTTTTGGTTTTCTTTTTGTTTACTTCCTCAAAGCCAGCTAAGTCAATGGATACGTAGTAGTCTCCGTCCTCAGGAGACTCAGTGAACTGAACCCACTCCTCCTTGAACATCTCTGATCCTCTAGCTTCAAAGGAGGCCATGAACTCCTGTCGGAAAGCGTAGCTCGACATTGACTTCTTAGCTACGTCTATCTCTTCAGGATCTAGCAGAGGATTGTCATAGCTAGTAAAGTGCCATGATTTATAAGTAGGATCATCGTCTAACTCCGCATACTTGTACAACTCGTAGAAGTGGTTTCTACCCATAGGTGTACCAATGAACAACGCTGTACCCTTTTGGTCAGCTAGGGCTGGCCTAAGGATCTGCTCGAATACCTCAGGCTTCATATCTGCGTACTCGTCCATCACTAAAAACTTTAAGGACACACCCCTCATTGTTTCAGGTCTATCAGACCCTTTTAGAGATATAGTGGCCCCGTTGATTAGTTTTATTTGTAAGTTGTTTATGTGGCTGCTCGTTATCACAGGGTGGCCTAGCTCTAAAAGTGTCTGCCACATAATGTCTCTTGCTTGTCCCTGTGTGGGCGCAACGTAGAAGACGTGTCCTCGTTCCGACTCTAAAGCGTTGACTATCAACATCCATGCTGCAAGTCTCGATTTACCTGTACGTCTACCAGCTGCAACTATCTTAAACCTAGTCTTATCATTCCATACTTCCTGCTGCCACGGCAACAGTTGTATATTAAGATCAGTCATCTAGTATGTCCACATAACTGGTGTGCCTTCTCTAGTGTCCACATGGACAAAAGACTTAGCTACACCTATTCCTTTGAATCCTAGTATGATTGCTGAATGCACAACCTTTCTACGCTGTGCACCACCATTGACAGCTATATCAGCTGCTATGCCCTGTGCATGAGTACCCGGACTAGACTTCTTGGCTTCTATAGGGTGATTAGGTGATCTGTAGCCACTTGTGACTATGAAAGGAAAACCACAGGCTTCTCTAAGCTCATCTAGCCTTTTTACAAACCCATCCTGTATTTCATTCTCACCTGTCTCAGAACAAGCAAAGTCCTCTACTTTAAAATACTTATACGTCACTTTCGGTGTATTCTCCTTCAATAGCTGGCATGGTGGAGTCGTTAGTATCCTGTGGGCCGATGGTGGTATTAACGCCATTAACTCCTGATATAGTGATCTGTACTGACTGACGGCCACCTGTGGCTTCCTTTTCAAAATAACTAAGTGGAAGCATTCTATCCATTACGAGCTTCCATGCTGCTGCTTGATTCTTATGGTCATCATCTAAAGCTGCATTAAATATGCTATCTAATACTTTTTTAGATTTAGGGGAAGCTAACATTCTAGCTTTGTATTCGTTTATGATACTAGCATCACCCTTAGGTCTTCCAACGGATCTTCTGTTACCTGTGGTTTTTTCTGCTATGTCAGATTTTCTAGGTCTACCTCTTTTCCGTTTTATTTCCATTTTGTATTTACCTTTAACCCCTAAAGAATACTTTTTTAGTATAGCATATTTTTAAGCAAATGTCAACCCTTTTGTAGTGTTAATTTCTAGTTTTGTGTGTTTTTTGTAAGACTTTGATTTACTTGAGGAATCTAAGGAATACTAGAGGCTGCATTTATTCCTAATTTTACCCTATTTTGTATGTGTACTCATACCACAACAACACAGCTACCGCTAGCCCTCCCCCGGTACCCTCTAGCATACCCCGGTTCCTTTTGTCAACTTGACAGCACCACTAAATTATGCTAGGGGATCCTCAGGCCTACCACAGTTTACCTAAGTTGTCAACTTGACAAGTACACACAATTATGCTAAGGGATCCTCAGGCCTACCACAGTTGACCAGAGTTGTCAACTTGACACGAACACTAAAGTATGCTAGGGGCTCCGCTGGCCTACCATATGAAAACTTGTGTGTCAAGAGTTGACAAAAGTGTGAGCCTGTGGCAGCCCTTAGGTTCCCCTACAGTATACACGGCTAAATGTCAATATTGTATTAGTGTTTTTTATCAGTATTATAATACCCATGTTGAACGGAGATACTAAAATGGATTACATAAAGTGTCAGACAAAAGAGATCATGGGGAATCGTATTGTCCATGTAGTTAGCTGGACAATAGATAAGACAATAGGAGATCAACAGCTAGACAAAGTAATATACGACAATGCTAGTTATGGTCCTGAGGAAGCTATAAGAGATGTTGCTGAGAAATTAAATATCAGTAACATATCTAAAGTACAGTATGGACTACACGGGTACGCAGCAGTTACAATCATGCCAACAGTTAGAGGACTAAGAATATGACAAAGACAAAAACAGCAGTGAAAACACTGACAGATTTTAACCTACTACTTATGGATATTATCATGGATGATAAAATTGATAAGCTAGGCACGTTACAATGGATACGTAGAGAGGCTGGAGACTATGCTAGAGATCTATATTCAGAACAACATATGGATCTAGTCCTAGGTTTCTACAGTATCGTTAACAGAGCGGAGAATCTTATCAATAGGATAATACATAGAAAGATGACTATATCTCACTATTATCCAGAGACTAAAAAAGAATATGATCTCTGGATGAATGACGATGAGGGATTTGACAAGCTTATCCGTAAAAATTACCATCATGCTATAGCAGCTGGATTCACTGTGCACACTGGAGCGGGAGAATAAAATGATCAAACTATCTAAAGCGGGAAAGATGCCATGCCGATCATGGTCACTACAGGCTATCGATACATGCCCTGCGTCCATAGGCTCTGATGGGGAGCTTGTGGACGCCTGTAAGGGCTGTTATGCGACTACAGGTAACTATAGGTTCCCTAACGTAAAGAAGCCCAGAGAACACAACAAAGAAGACTGGAAGCGTGACAGCTGGGTTGATGATATGGTCGCAGAGCTGGACAACGATAGATACTTCCGTTGGTTTGACTCTGGTGATATGTACCACATACAGCTAGCACGTAAAATACTGGAAGTAATGAAGCGGACTCCATGGGTTAGACACTGGCTACCCACTAGAATGCACAAGTTTGCTAAGTTTGGCTTAGTGCTACTGGAAATGAATAGTTTGCCTAATGTTGTTGTCAGACTATCGTCCGATAGCGTCATTGGGGAGACTATTGCGGGAGCTAACACGTCTACTATCATACCTACACCAGAGCAAGCCACTGCAGAAATGACAGTGTGCGAGGCGTACAGTCGTGACGGTAAGTGTGGACCATGTAGAAAATGCTGGGATAAAGACACAGCTGTGATAGCATACCCAGCACATGGTCGAGAAATGATCAAAGTAATCAATCTAGCAGCATAGGAGGCTGTGTATATGTTTAATGTTTTCGTAGACTCAGAATACAAAAAAGAATTATTGCTCGATATGGGCTGGATGATAAACAAGGGCTGGACTAATTGCCCTAAATCGGTTTATGATCAACTGGACGACGATTATTACGATGAATATCTTTCACTCATAGGAGAAGACTAAGTGAATAAAACAATGGAGAGCGTAAAACTACAGGCAGCGGCAACAATGCTTAACAAAGCACAGAACGCTATTAAGTTTAGTGTAAAGGGCGATAAAATGCTTTACACTCTGGGAAATGTCACCTATGCTTCGAGCCTAGATGACATAATCGAGATGTTCGACAAAGTGGAGAGAGTGAAACTATGAACGAGGAAATAAAAAAGATACACTACTTCTACGTAGCACTAGGATTTGCTCTGGTGCTATTCGCAGAACCAATCATGGAGGCGTTGTTGTGATAAAAGAAACGCTTGTATTCTACGCCACACTCAGTACACTATGTGCTGTAATGTATGCAACGGAGGTATTAATCAAATGGATGTAGAAAGATACACAGAGCTTTATTGTAGAGAGTGTGAGGGATTCTCTGAACACTGGCACGAGTCAGTAGCAGACAAGTCTGACAGAGATCTACCGCCAATCTACAAAGGCTACTACTGCAAAGAATGTGACGCATTCAACGAGGAACAGGCCGATAGGTGTATATGGGATTATGCGGAGGAATATATCTAGTGGACAATCTAAAACTAATCAGAGACTCATTGCGTGAAACAATGATCACAGAGATTCACGACCACGAGCTAAACGCTGTAACACTCAGTGAAGCGTTAGGGATGATCTCATCATCTATAAATAACTCACTGGAAAAACAAACGGACGACGAGCTGATGGAGTTATATCTGTCAATATTCAAAACACCCCCATCAAAAGAAAANCATTAGGAGGCNATAAGATGCGATGTAAAGCNTGCAACACGATATTAGAAGATTTTGAGCTAGCACGTAAAGAAAAGGCTACGGGAGAGTTCATAGACTTGTGTAGTCATTGTTTTCACCAGAGTAACATGGCGAAGTACAGCGACGACGACACACTACAGGCATACACAGATTACGCGATGGAGCCAGCCTATATATAGGTTGTGCTTTTCGCTGAATCNTGTATAATATACATATAGAGAGAAAGCTTTCTATTTTATTTTTAACTAACTGAAAGAGGTAAGACATTATGTCGATTGCTTATATGCAGGTTGCGTTTTCTAATCTGGAAACTACAGAGTCCTACATGGGGCAGGATACAGGGCGTTACAGTGTAGTGGGTACGCTGGACGATGAAAACGCTGAGATGCTAGCTGGGCAGGGTGTAAAGCTCAGAGACTACGAAGGAACAGCACAGAGAAAGTTTGCTAGTAAGTTCCGTGTAAAGGTCATAGACAAAGATGGCAATCCGTTCATAGGTGAGATTCCTAGAGGCTCTAAGATTAAACTGAGCTACAAAACTGGAGATGCCCATCCCGTACACGGAACACCTACGTACCTGAACGCGATTCGAGTCTTAGAAGTAGCTGAAGACTCAAACGTAGATGACGAGCTTTAGTAAAGGGAAGTTCGTTAAACACGAGCCTTGCCCCTCGTGTGGCTCTAGTGATGCGTTGGCCCGTTATGACGACGGGTCAGCGTATTGTTTCGCTGCTGGGTGTAATCACTTTGAGAAAGCCACAGGAGAAGTTGTGCAACTATCGACTAGGAGGAAAACAGATATGCGAGGAGTGTGTGCAGACATACCCGACAGAAGAATATCTAAACAAACCTGTGAGAAGTTTGGCGTNACTGTAGAGTTTGGCACTGACGGTAAGGTATCGAAACATCACTANCCGTANTACGCTACCGACAGCGATTCGTTGCTAGGTAGTAANGTACGGCTAGTGGACAATAAAAACTTTCTAGTCACTGGCACGTTTGAGGGTGCTGGCCTTTTTGGACAGAATACTTGTAGAGGTCGAGGCAAATATATAACAGTGTGCGAGGGTGANATAGATGCACTCTCGATCAGTGAGATGTTCGACAGAAAGTGGGACGTTGTGAGCCTACGTAGTGGAGCTAGCGCAGCAGCTAAGGAGGTAAAAGAGCAGCTAGANTTCCTAGAAGGCTACGACAANATTGTTCTGTGTTTTGATAACGACAAAGCCGGTGAGACTGCCATAGATGCAGTTAAGGACGTGTTTAGTCCTAACAAAGTGCGTATATGTAGACTGCCTCTAAAAGATGCTAACGAGATGTTGTTAGCCAACAGACAGAGAGAGTTTCAAAGCACTTGGTGGGATTCTAAAGTGTACCAGCCTGACGGTATCATTGCAGGTGCAGACACTTGGGATTCCATAATCAACAAAATGAGTGTGAAGTCTATTCCGTATCCNTGGAACGGACTAACAGAGATAACGAAGGGCTTTAGACCATACGAGCTAGTAACCATTACGAGTGGCTCCGGGATGGGTAAAAGCCAAATCGTTAGAGAGCTGGAGTACTACCTACTAAATGCCACTGAAGACAACATAGGTATTCTAGCTCTCGAAGAAGACATAGCTAGGACTGCGCTAGGAGTAATGTCGATAGCTGCTGACTGCCCCTTGCACTTGGAGGAAGATCTTGACCCGGATTCTGCTTTCCCTTACTGGGAGAAGACGCTAGGCACAGGTCGATACTTCATGTTTGACCATTGGGGCAGCACCAGTGAAGACAAGCTCCTAGCGAGAGTCCGACACATGGCTAAAGCTCTGGACTGTAAGTGGATCATACTGGACCACTTGAGTATCGTTGTGTCTGCACAGGAGAACAACGACGAGCGTAAAGCCATAGACGCTATTATGACTAACCTGAGAACACTGGTGCAGGAGTTGGGTATTGGCCTGTTCCTAGTGTCTCACCTAAAGCGTACCACAGGCAAACCACATGAAGATGGAGGTAAGATTAGCCTTAGTGAGCTACGAGGCTCACAGGCCATTGCACAGCTGTCCGACATGGTTATAGGCTTGGAGCGTAACCAGCAGGATGAGGATGAAGATAGACGCAACACAACGACAGTGCGTGTACTCAAGAATCGTTATGCCGGTCTTACAGGTCCAGCCTGTTATCTGAAGTACGATAAATTTACTGGCAGGATGGGTGAAGTAGCACCGCCTAAGGATTTAGACAGTGATTTCTAAAGATCCTATATTCCTAGATATAGAGACAAATGGTCTCAATCCTGACGTGATTTGGCTAGCTGTAACTAAGCAAAGCGGTGTTGTACTAAAGCACTACGATGCTGAGTCCCTGAAGAAAACACTTGACAATGACGAGAGTGTGGTAGGTCACAATATGATTGGCTACGATGCTCCAGTTTTGAAAAGATTATGGGACATAGACATAGACAAAAGTAGGATTGTAGATACTTTGGTAATGTCAAGACTTGACAACCCACAAAGAGACAAGGGCCACAGCCTTAGAAACTGGGGTAAGATCCTAGGGTTCCCTAAGGGTGATCACACAGATTGGACTAAACTATCACCTGAGATGGAGGAGTACTGCATACGTGACGTGGAGGTAACGGAACAGGCTTTCTACTATCTAAGAGAATCGATGGAGGACTTTGACATGGAGTCCATCGAACTAGAACACGAGGTACAGCGTATCATCGATAGACAGATAAAATACGGATGGTTACTGGACCTCAAGAAAACACACAATTTATTAGCTCTGCTAAAGGAAAAAAAATATGAAATTGAACAGGCTTTACAGAAAAGNTTTCAGCCTATACCGACCTTTGTTGAAGAGGTTACGCCTAGGCTTAAGAAGGATGGGTCTTTATCTAAGATAGGATTAAGACCATTTGGTGAGCATTGGACTGAAGTTTCCGGGACGTTTAGCATGGTGGAATACACTTGCTTCAATCCGGGTTCCCGGCAGCAGATAGGACAACGCTTGAAGATGTGCGGATGGAAACCTAGAAAGTTTACTGACACTGGACAACCTGTAGTGGATGAGTCTGTCTTATCTAAGATAACGGACATCCCTGAGGCCAAACTAATATCGGAATACTTACTAGTCCAAAAGCGCATGGCACAGGTCTACACTTGGTTGGATTCTGTGGACGATGAGGATGGACGTGTTCATGGTTACGTAAACAGCAATGGTGCCGTGACCGGGAGAATGACACATTCCAAACCAAATTTGGCCCAGACGCCCTCCACGTACTCTGCATACGGTAAAGAATGTAGAGAGTGTTGGACAGTGCCTGAAGGTAAATCTTTAGTTGGATTCGACGCTAGTGGTCTTGAGTTACGTATGCTAGCGCATTACATGGACGATAAGGACTACACAAATGAGATACTCAACGGAGACATTCACACCGCTAATCAAAAGCTTGCGGGGCTTGAACGAAGAGATCAGGCTAAGACTTTCATCTATGCCCTCCTCTATGGGGCAGGAGATGGAAAGCTTGGGACAGTGGTTGGAGGAGATGCTGGAGATGGTGCAGAACTTAGACAACGATTTATGTCTAATCTCCCATCATTTGCAGATCTTAAACTCAGAGTATCGTCAAAAGCTCGAAGAGGACAGCTAAAAGGTTTGGACGGTAGACTACTGCATATCCGTAGTGAACACTCTGCCCTCAACACATTGTTGCAGGGTGCTGGGGCAATAGTTATGAAGAAGGCGTTGGTCATCCTAGATGACTATGCACAACGCTGGAAGCTTGACTACCACTTTGTAGGTAATGTCCACGATGAGGTGCAGACTGAAGTGAAACAGGGGCAGGAGGAAAAGTTTGGTAGGCTGGCAGTTTCTTGTTTGGAAGCTGCTGGTCTCGCCTTCAATCTTCGTTGCCCGCTAACTGGAGAATACAGCTATGGACGCTCTTGGGCCGAAACACACTAAGACAGTACATACAGTAGTAGACGACATATACGCCTTAGTCAAAACTAAAAGGATAGACAAGGCAGTAGACGCTGATGCTGAGATCGAGAAATTTGGTGAGGCTGTCAAAGATCTGATGAGGAAAGAGTTTGTCAATCGAGGCTCCTTTGATGGACGTAAACTACGTATGTCCAACATAGGTAAAGACGATAGATACCTCTGGAATCATTACAACAACGTAGGCCCGAAAGAGCCTATGCAACCCCATACCTTAGTCAAGTTTCTGTACGGACACTTGATTGAGGAGATGCTTTTGTTTCTCACTAGACTCTCTGGTCACTCCGTTACGGATGAACAGAAAGAATGTGAGATCGAAGGCATTAAGGGACATATGGACTGTAAAATAGACGGAGTAGTGACTGACGTAAAATCAGCTAGTAGTTATGGATTTAAGAAGTTTAAAAACGCAACGCTGGCTTTTGATGATCCTTTTGGTTATATAGATCAAATAAAAGCCTACGCTCATTCTGAGGGCGAGACTAAGTTTGGCTGGCTAGCCATGGATAAACAGAATGGTCACTTAACGTACCTACAGTACGACTTGGAGGACACACAAGCTCCTGTATACGAAGTCTTGAAGGAAGACATAGTAGAAAGGATACGCCACGTAAAAAAGCTCGTAAAGGCTCCAGCACCGCCAGAGCATTGCTACGAGCCTGTACCAGATGGAAAGAGTGGGAACCAAAAGTTAGACGTAGGATGTTCTTACTGTCATTTCAAGTTTTCGTGCTATCCCCAGCTGCGCGTATTCTCTTACGCTTACGGTCCAAAATTCTTAGTAGAGGTAAAAAATGAGCCGAAAGTACCTGAAATCCAAGGGTTATAAGAACCAGTATAGGTCAGGCTTAGAGGCTACGTTTGCTAAGATACTGCCTAAGAGAAAGTTTTCGTATGAACCGTTTGATGTACCGTACACAATGTATCGTAAATACAAGCCAGATTTTGTTCACAAAGCTACTGGTATTATGATAGAATGTAAGGGGTTCTTTCGAGCCGGTGATACGATGAAGTACAAAGCTATCCGGGACAGCATCGACAAGGAGTTAATTTTTCTTTTGTCTGATCCCAACAAAAAGATAAGGAAAGGTGCAAAGATGACAATGGGACAATGGTGCGAAAAAGAAAACTTTAGGTTTTTTACAATAGGCCAGATAGATGAGTTGGTGCAGTATGTGTCAGCCTAATCTTACAATGGAGGAGATCAAGGAAAGATTGCTACAGCGATATGACCCGGAAGATCTCGTAGAGGCTTTGGACCTGTCCAGCACAGAGTTGTTAGACAGGTTCGAGGATAAACTAATCAATCGCTTGGAATCTTTCGAGGAGGAACTACAGGATGACACGTACAATGAGGAGTATTGATGAAGCTGGCCCACAGGAATGGGACGCAGTAAACAGACCAGAGCATTACAACAAGGGAGGCATCGAAGCTATCGACTACATTCGACAGCAATTAGGTGATAAATTTGTTGCGTATTGTGAGGGATCTGTGCTAAAATATATCCACAGGTACAAGTACAAGAAAAAGCCTGTAGAGGATTTACGTAAAGCTAGGTTCTATCTCGACAAGCTTATTGATGAGGAGATAGAACAGGAAGTGCAACGAGGAGACAGATAACAAGTGTTAAGCGAAACTAAAACTGGTGTCCAAGATTACTTGGGCATCAGCATAAACTATGACCGGGAGGAGTATCTAAATGATTTCTCCCTGAGTACTCTGAAGGACAGATACCTCTGGAACGACGAGACACACGCTCAGGAGGCTTTTGCTAGGGCTTCTGTGTATGCAGCTACCTATAAGGGNACAGTAGACTACAAGCTAGCTCAGAGGCTTTANGATTACTCNAGTAATCTCTGGTTTATGTTTAGCACTCCCATACTNAGTAANGGAGGAACTACNCGTGGACTNCCTATTTCTTGCTTTCTTAATTTTGTNCCTGATTCCAGAGTTGGCTTATCTTCTCACTATGATGAAAATATCTGGCTTACTTCNTCCGGGGGAGGATTGGGTGGTTATTGGGGCAGTGTTAGGAGTAACGGTGTGGCTACTTCTAACGGCTCTCAGTCAACTGGTAGCATACCTTTCATGCACGTTGTCGATAGCCAGATGCTAGCATTCAATCANGGTGTAACCAGAAGGGGAGCTTANGCTGCCTACATGGACATATCGCACCCTGAGGTAGAAGAGTTTATCGCCATGCGTAAGACCACAGGTGGCGACTTGAACCGCAAGTGTCTCAACCTGCACAACGGTATCAACATAACTGACGCTTTCCTAGAGGCTGTCAGGAAAGATGAAGAGTGGAGACTGATAGACCCTAAGACAAATGCAGCAGTCAAAGTTGTACCTGCTAGGGATCTATGGTGGTCTCTGATCCACACCAGAGCGGAGACAGGCGAACCGTACATAGTAAACATAGACAGGTGTAATGAGTCTCTCCCTGCTACACAGAAAAACATGGGCCTAAAGGTACATCAAAGTAACTTGTGCTCAGAGATAACACTAGCCACTGATGAGGAGCGTACTGCTGTATGCTGTTTGTCCAGTGTGAATTTAGAGTATATGGATGAGTGGAGACAGATCACATCGTTTATACCTGACTTGGTTATAATGTTGGATAATATCATACAACATTTTATAGACAATGCTGCTATCGAACTCCCTGATCCTCACTTTCTAATGCCTAACAGTTTGGAGGAATTCAGAACATATGTCAAAAAAGAACAAGAAGGGTTTGCGAAAGCCGCTTATTCAGCATTTAGAGAACGTGCGCTCGGCCTTGGTGCGATGGGTTTTCACAGCTACCTACAGCGTAACGATATACCTTACGAAAGCGTTTATGCTGCAAGCTTCAACAACAGAGCATTCAAGTACATCAAGGAAGCAGCTTTTCTCGCTTCTCTGGACTTGGGTAAGAAACGTGGAGAAGCTCCTGATATGCGTGGTACTGGTCTGCGTAATTCCCACCTTCTCGCTATTGCTCCTAATGCTAGCAGCAGTATTATATGTGGTGGAACAAGTCCTAGTATCGAGCCATCAAGGGCTAACGTATACACGCACAAAACTCTTTCGGGATCATTTAAGGTAAAGAACAAATATTTAGAACAATTACTGGAGAGTAAAAATCTCAACAATGAAAAGACGTGGCGTGATATTTCAGCTGCTGAAGGTTCTGTTGAGGGCATTGAAGAACTATCTGAAGAGGAGAAGGCAATCTTCAAAACAGCCCCAGAGATAAACCAAATGTGGGTGGTGGATCATGCACACCAAAGGCAGAAGTATATCTGCCAAAGCCAGAGTGTTAACCTTTTCTTTGTACCGCCAAAGTCGGAGGAGCCTCAGGAAGTACACGATGAATACTTGAACTATGTGAACAGTGTTCATTGGGCTGGTGCTAACAAGCTAAAGTCTATGTACTATCTTCGGTCTGCTGCTGCTAGGAACTCAGAGAATGTTAACGTAAAAATNCCAAAAATAAACTTAGAAGAACAGGAGTGTATAAGCTGTGAGGGCTAAAGAAGACCCCGGAGGGGCAGAAGTAAAAGTAGTGAGTGCGTTTATGAGCGTAGGGTTTTTGATGTTGTTTTGCTTGTCTGCTGGATGTGCAACAACTACTACATCAAACTTACGTGGAATACCTGACCATCAGCTAGTGCTGTGTCAGGAACTAGGAACCAGACAAGTCTGTGCCGTAGTTGACAATAACCGTCATTTAGAAAGAGAGCTTTTAGCTTTTAAGAGAGGTT
>FUFK010067476.1_pt1 | contig 12634 bp, 12 predicted proteins | sample 1021851 | NCBI WGS metagenome assembly FUFK01 (sample SAMEA51879418, study PRJEB19060) | metagenome
AAACAGGTGGATCCCTTTGGTACTTACTTCTGTGATTTTTGGAGGGTTGCATTATTTTAATCCTGAAGTGACCAAACTGGGCAACATCATCATGATCTATTATATTGGAACTGGTTTTATGCTTGGGATCATGACCTTGATGGATGAGGGAATGGAGCTTGCNNTAGGATTTCATGCTGCGAATAATCTAATNACNGCCTTNCTNGTTACTGCCGACTGGACTGCNTTCCAGACGAATTCTATCTTAAAGGATGTCTCAGAACCNTCNGCNGGATGGGATGTGTTGATTCCTGTTTTNATNATATACCCNATCTTCCTTTTCATCTTTGCCAGGAAATANAAATGGAATAACTGGTCTCNAAAGCTCTTCGGAAGAGTGAAAAGACCTGAAAATGTAACAATTACTTAGGATATTCAGNAATTTAATTGCAAATTCTTAACTTTAAGTAATNGGTGAATGTCCAACTTAGCTTGAAGTATGAATAATAATTACAAGATTCCTGAAACTCACCCTGACTTTAGGTTGAACAAACGGCACTTCACAAATGCCGAATTGAAACATATCGCCTATAGTTATATCAAGGAAGGTGAACCGTTTGAACAGCAAATTGGTAATTTCCTGCTGGATTGGTTACAANCTAAGGATTACATTGAAGTNCATACTTCGGGNTCTACNGGNAAACCCAANAAGATCAGGCTTACNAANGAGCACATGATCAACTCTGCGCTGGCAACTTCAAAATTCTTTAAACTTCCTAATCATACCAAAGCATTATTATGTCTTCCTGTAGATTATATAGCAGGAAAAATGATGTTGGTAAGAGCGATGTTTTTAGGTTGGGATCTGGATTCGGTTCCTCCCTCTTCAAATCCATTCGATCAGCTATTCAAGGTTTACGATTTTTCAGCTATGACGCCGTTCCAGCTGGACAATTCGATAAGTAGGCTTCATCTGGTGAAAAAACTTATCATTGGTGGTGGAGCAGTTTCACCAAGGTTGCGAAAAATGCTGGTGGATATAGATACCCGAATTTACGAAACCTACGGAATGACTGAAACCTGTAGTCATATAGCCGCAAAACGTTTAAATCCTAAGAAGAAGAAAGTTTCAAAAGCCTTCAAATTATTACCAAATGTAAGCATTACTAAAGATGAACGTGATTGTCTTGTGATCAAAGCTCCAAAAGTGCTGGACGAAGAAATCGTAACCAACGATGTTGTAGAGATCATTACCTATAAAAAATTTATCTGGAAAGGGAGATATGATAATGTGATCAATTCCGGAGGAATCAAGATATTTCCTGAAGAAATAGAACGTAAGATCAACAAAAAACTGGATCATCGATTCTTTATCACTTCTATGCCAGATGATGCCCTGGGTGAAAAAGTAGTTATGTTCGTGGAAGATGATTTTTCCGAAGAAAGACTAACAGAACTTAGAGAAATGGTTGATAGGATGAAATCCCTTGGGAAATATGAGAAACCTAGAAAGATCTATTTAATCGCTAAGTTCGAAGAAACTCCGAACGGTAAGATTCACCGTGAAAATACAGCTAAAAGTAAAGTATCTTAAATCATGATTAGAACTGCTCTTATCATTATAATTCTGCTCAATTTGAATGAAAAAGTAATTTTCGATTTTAATAACGGTACCACAATCAGTGATTGGGTGGTAGTTGAAGATCGCGTTATGGGTGGTAGATCCAATGCAGATATCAGTCTTACCGAAACAGGTCATGCTAAATTTAGTGGTAATGTTTCGCTTGAAAACAATGGAGGTTTTGCTTCAGTACGACATCGATTAAATGTTGAAGGAATAAAGAATTTCAGTAAAGCAGTGATAAGGCTTAAAGGCGATGGTAAGAATTATCAATTCCGACTCAAGAACAAATTGAATGATCGTCACTCCTATATACAGGAATTCTCTACTAATGGAGAATGGCAGGAAATTGAGCTTGACTTAGCAAAAATGTACCCTGGATTTCGAGGCAGAAAATTAGATATTCCCAAATGGGACCACGATATCATACAGGAAATCACCTTCTTAATTGGTAATAAGAAAAATGAAGAATTCAGTTTATTAATAGATTATATTAGACTGAAATAAATCTATTCCCATTATCTTATACTTATGCGTTATTTACTAGGTTTTATACTTTGTATGCTCACTTTTAGTGCTCATACCCAAATACTTTCAGAAAAAGATCGCGCCTCTGTTCGCGATGAGATACTTGCGGAGCGATTTGATAAGCTTCTGCCAAACTTGATGGATCGAGCTGAAATTGATATGTGGGTGATCATTTCAAGAGAGTATAATGAAGACCCTGTGATGAAAACTATGCTTCCTTCCACCTGGCTAAATGCGAGAAGACGAACCATCCTGGTGTTTTTCAGAAAAGGAGATTCTATAGAAAAACTTGCGGTCGCCCGTTATAATATTGGCGATGCCATCAAGTCTGCCTGGGACAAGGAGAAGCAGCCCGATCAATGGAAAGCACTCGCAGATATCATTAACTCACGAAATCCAGAAAAAATCGGGATCAATATTTCTGATAATTATGGACTTGCAGACGGATTGGTTAAAACCGACTATGAGGAACTTCTAAAAAGTTTACCGGAAGAATATCATTCGAGGTTGATCTCTGCGGAAGATCTTGCCGTAGGTTGGATAGAAACCCGAACTCTTAAAGAGATGCTTCTATTTAGTTCGCTTGTGGAACTTACGCATGAAGTCATTGAAGAAGCTTTTAGTACTCAGGTGATAGAACCGGGAGTAACTACTACAGATGACGTGGTCTGGTGGTTACGACAAAAAGTGACCGATCTGGGACTGGAAACCTGGTTTCATCCAACCGTGGATATTCAGAGGAGCAACGAGCAACTTGTGGATCATATTACTGCATTCAGTGATGAAAACGGAAGCGATATTATTCTGAAAGGAGATCTGCTTCATTGTGACTTCGGAATTTCATATTTGGGTTTGAATACAGATTGCCAGCAGATGGCTTATGTTCTTCAGGATACCGAAACTGAAGCTCCACAATTCTTACAGAAAGCCCTGACAAAAGGAAACAGGTTGCAGGATATTCTAACTGAAAATTTTAAAACTGGCAGAACAGGAAATGAAATTCTGGCTGCGAGTCTGGAAAAGGCAAAAGCTGAAGGTTTAAAACCCTCGATCTATACACATCCACTGGGGCTTTACGGGCATTCTGCAGGACCAACCATTGGAATGTGGGATCAACAGGGTGGAGTTCCCGGGACTGGGGACTATTCACTTTATGAGGANACNGCCTATGCNATTGAATTAAATACTGANGTGAACATTCCNGAATGGGATAAGGATATAAGAATNATGCTNGAAGAAGCNGGNTTCTGGGGGNAAGAAGGCTTTCGATATGTGAATAANAGACANACATCTTTAATTCTTATCGANCCTTCTGCGGAATAAAAATAGCAGCTGAAAAGCTGCTATTTTTTATTTAATTTTCTCTACCTGNACATAGAATTCNAACTCATTCAGTGTGACTTCATCCAGTTCTTCACCAGTTTCCATACGTTGCCATTCTGAAGTTGCATCGAGTCTTATTTCCTCTTCATCTATGAAAATATCTACCGGCATGCTAAAATTAGTAACATCTGCTTTCCATCGATACTGGAAGTGATCATCGCCCTGTTTTAGTTGTAGTACCGGTAATGCTGAATGTCGCAAATATTGATCGAAAACCGGTTTNAAATNCACNTTGGTAGCTTTATNGAAAAAGGTCTCCGTATCTCCTGTAGTAATGNTTTTATGTCTGTAAGTGCTGGTATAGTCTCTCANAGTGTTCCACCATANTTCGTCATCATCGTAAATACTTCTTATCATGTTCAGAAGATTTGCTCCTTTAAAATACATGTCTCCGGAACCTTCAGAATTAACGCCGTAATCTCCAATGATTGTGTTGTTATTACTAATGCCTCGTCTTGTTCCTTTCAANTATTCCTGAGCTTTTTCTTTACCCCAGCGGCATTCTACATAAATAGATTCAGTATAACTGGTAAAACCTTCCTGTATCCACATATCTGCAATATCCTTAGCGGTGATGCTATTCCCATACCACTCATGACCAGATTCGTGGATGATAATATAATCCCAAAGTAGTCCAATTCCGGTTCCGGATAGATCATTTCCAAGATAACCTTTCTTATACTCGTTCCCATAAGCCACAGCCGATTGATGTTCCATTCCTAAATAAGGAGTTTCTACGAGTTTAAATCCGTCTTCTTCAAAAGGATAAGGACCCATTTTCTCATAGAAACAAGCCATCATATCCTGAACTTCTTCGAACTGTTTTTTTGCTTTATCAAGGTTGTAAGGTAGAACGTAATAATCCAGATCAAGATCTTTAAATTTATCNGNGAAATGNGNNTAGTTCCCAATATTGATCATGATATTGTANTTGTTAATGGGACTTTNNACTNCCCANTTCCACTTCGTNTATCCATCNTTCAACTNNTCTTTNCCTAAAAANCTTCCNTTGGANACATTCATGAGTCCGTTTGGNACNGCAATATCAATTTGAGCAGCNTCCGGTTCNTCGCTTTGATGNTCCTTGTTAGGATACCANAGNCTTGCGCCGGTTCCTTGCACTGCAACTCCAACCCAANGGTTTCCGTCTTNATCGGTATCCCAGACGAAACCTCCATNCCAGGGTGCATTTTTGGCAACAATAGGATTTCCGTGGTAATAGAATTTAATAGAGTCTGAAGTTCCCTCATTTAAGGCTTCTTCAAAATTTACAAATACCGCGTTGTACTTACGGGTGTACTTCAGATTATTGTCTTGATGTACGATAGAATCTATCTGCATATTCTCGAATAAATCCAGTTGAATCACTGGTAGAGAGCCAAGAACTTTAAATTTAATGGTATTACTACCGGCNATTGATCGTGCGTCCGGGTTCACTTTAAGATCCAGGTGATATTTTGTAACATCGTAATTGGATCTTTCAGGTCGCAACGAACCTCTTAAAGTATCAGCTTCAGTATAAGTAGTATGATTTGAACCAACTACCTGAGCCTCCAGGTTCATTGATAAGAACAATGAGACCAGCAAGCCAACGAGTAATAATTTATTCTGCATGGATAACAAATAATTGAGCATTAGGATCTTCTTCCAGTTTCTCCTGCATGCTATTGGTTAATTGAGTAAAACTTTTTAAAGACTGACCTTTACAAACACCATACGAGTAATGATACTTCAATAGTTCCAGATCTTCATTAGATAATCTTCTATAGGAGTTACAAGCTGATAAGATACTTTCACAATTAAGATTCTTACTGGANGCAAAATATCCCAGGGATTTGAAAAAATGGTATTTCAGTAGATTTTCTTTCAGAAGATTATTGGTAACCACNGCNGTATTCACTTTTAATGANGCNTTATAGATCTGGCTTTTGCCATTCCAGTTTACATAGTAACCGCTTTTATTACCAATTCGAGGTTCATGTTCTGTCTTGTGATCTTCGTTGAGATAATAGACAATATAATTGCTCTTCTCCCGAATAAAATTCCGACTAATTTTGAGAGAGTCAACCTCGCTGGATAGTTTTTCAGCAAAACTCATTAGAAACCTCGCATCATCTTCAGTTACGCTTTTATCAAAGTAGATACGAATATCATCTTTCCAGTAGCGCATCAACCTTGAAGAATCAACCTTATTTTCTGTATCGTATACCACCGCTTTGTAGGTGTTAAGAAAAGCCGAATCTTTAGGTTCGTAGCGGACCTGTTTCTTGCCGCGAAAAGGATCACAATCCATAGGAACCTGAACCATGGAATCACCATTTATATAGCGAACATCTACAGTATCAGGAATAGATTTGAACTGTGAGAGATATACTGTTTTAGGAATATATTTCCTTGAACTTCTCAGGCCAATCGTGTCCTGAGCGTATCCCTGGCAGACCATCATTATGATCAAAAGAATTATCAGTTTCTTCATAGAAATCAGGTTTGGATAACACCCATATTGAAATCTTTCTCAATCGGGGCGTGGTCTGCAGCTTCTATTCCCATCGAGATCCATTTCCTGGTATCTTTAGGTTCTATTACTGCATCTGTCCATAGTCTGGCTGCTGCGTAGTATGCTGAAGTTTGTTCATCATATTTCGCTTTAAGCTTTTCAAAAACTTCTTTCTCTTTAGCTTCATCTACCTTTTCACCTTTCTTCGCCATGGAAGCGGTTTCGATTTGTGCCAGTACTTTTGCAGCCTGAGTTCCTCCCATCACCGCAAGTTCTGCACTTGGCCATGCAGCGATTAACCTTGGATCATAAGCTTTTCCGCACATTGCGTAATTTCCAGCTCCATAGGAATTTCCTAAAATAATAGTAAATTTTGGTACTACCGAATTACTTACAGCATTTACCATTTTTGCACCATCTTTAATGATCCCGCCGTGCTCACTTTTACTTCCAACCATAAAACCGGTCACGTCCTGAAGAAAGACCAGCGGAATTTTCTTTTGGTTGCAATTTGCGATAAAGCGTGTTGCCTTGTCTGCGGAATCTGAGTAGATCACTCCGCCAAACTGCATTTCGCCTTTTTTCGTCTTTACGATCTTACGCTGATTCGCTACGATACCAACAGCCCAACCGTCAATACGAGCATAACCGGTAATGATCGTCTGGCCGTAGCCTTCTTTATATTCTTCAAATTCAGAATTATCAACCAATCTTTCAATGATCTTACGCATATCGTATTGATCACTTCTTTTCTTCGGAAGAATTCCGTAAATCTCATCTGGATCTTCTTTAGGTTTTACAGACTTTTTGTGGCTAAAACCAGCTCTGTCAAAATCTCCGATCTTATCCATGATATTCTGAATCTTGGTAAGAGCATCTTTGTCATCTTTCGCTTTGTAATCTGTAACTCCACTAATTTCTGAATGAGTTGTAGCTCCGCCAAGAGTTTCATTATCGATACTTTCTCCGATGGCTGCTTTTACAAGATAACTTCCGGCAAGAAAGATACTTCCTGTTTTTTCTACGATGATCGCCTCATCACTCATAATTGGAAGATAAGCCCCACCAGCGACACAGCTACCCATTACGGCAGCGATCTGGGTAATTCCCTTACTGCTCATTACCGCATTATTTCTGAAGATCCTTCCGAAGTGTTCTTTATCAGGAAATATTTCATCCTGCATTGGCAGAAAAACTCCTGCACTATCCACCAGGTAGATAATTGGAAGTCGGTTTTCAATAGCGATCTCCTGTGCTCTAAGATTCTTTTTTCCGGTTATAGGAAACCATGCACCGGCTTTTACNGTAGCATCGTTTGCCACCACGATACATTGTTTCCCAGAAACATGACCAATCTTCACNANAACACCACCTCCAGGGCAGCCACCGTGTTCTTCGTACATTCCTTCACCGGCGAATGCACCGATCTCTATAGCTTTTTCAGCATCATCAAGTAGGAAATTGATGCGCTCTCTCGCAGTCATTTTGCCTTTCGCATGATGCTTTTCAATTCTTTTCTCTCCACCACCTAATTTTACCTTGGCAAGTTTCTGTCTTAATGTGGAAACCAGTAACTTGTTATGATCTTCATTCTTATTGAAGTTGATATCCATTATTTTGAATTTATTACAGGAATTTGATTATTTTAATGTGATTAATTCGAAATTAATCTCTTTTCTGAATAATTTTTAAGAATTCTCACTCAGAAATGGCTTTTGCTAAAATACAAAAAGACTGCAATTCTTCAGATTAATTGCGCTAATTATAATTACAAGGACACTAAAATCGCATCTATGGCAATGAACAAAAACACCATCTTCGCATGGGCCTCTTTTCTCACCTTTTTAGTTGGTGCAGCATTAGTATTATTAGGAGTATTAAAATATAAGGAATATGCCATCGGATTTTCGGTAACAGGGATAGGGTTTTTCTTTATTTCATGGGTGTTTAATGCTTTAAAGGGTCGTATATAATATGGATGTAGATGTTGTAAAGAAGCAAATAGCGATACATCTGGATGGCGGAAAAGCATTTATGCCAATTCACAATTTGTTCACGGAAATCCCCTTTGGAAAAATAGGAATACGACCTCACAATCTGCCTTATTCTATTTACGAATTGTTTTATCACATNGTATTTGCACAAAAAGATATTCTGGATTATTCTAATAGTAAAGATTATTCAGCAGCTAACTGGCCTAAGGATTACTGGCCTGAAAAGCAAAAGCCGGATAATGAAGAGGAATGGGAAGACCTTAAAAATCAGTTCTTTNAGGATAGAGAGAGCTTAAAAAGCTTTTTTACTTCTGAAGAAAATGCNCTGGATGATGTTGTCCTGAATTCAACGGAACATACAATTATAAGACAGGTNNTGCTGGTAATTGAACATAATGCTTACCATACTGGACAATTACTTTTGTTAAGCAGATTATTGGAAATCCATGATAATTGATTTCTCTGAAAATTTCAGGATATTTGCACTCGCAATCAATTGAAAATTAATTACACAAAAATATGTCAGACGATAAAAAAGTGATCTTTTCGATGTCTGGTGTGACCAAAACCTTTCCGAAGGCAAACACACCGGTATTGAAAAATATCTATTTAAGTTTTTTTTATGGCGCTAAGATCGGGATTCTTGGTCTTAACGGTTCGGGTAAATCTACCTTGATGAATATTATTGCCGGGAAGGACACAAACTTCCAGGGTGATGTGGTGTTCTCTCCTAATTATACAGTTGGAATGCTGGAACAGGAACCAGAACTTGATGATGANAAAACGGTCCTGGAGGTTGTAAAAGAAGGTGCTGCGGAAACTGTAGCNATCCTTGATGAATACAACAAGATCAATGATATGTTCGGTTTACCGGAAGTTTATGAGGATGCAGATAAGATGCAGAAACTTATGGATAAGCAGGCGGAACTTCAGGATAAGATCGATGCCAGCAATGCCTGGGAACTTGATACCAAACTGGAAATCGCGATGGACGCTTTGAGAACTCCAGAGCCAGATAAAAAGATCGGAGTACTTTCCGGAGGAGAAAGAAGAAGAGTTGCTCTATGTAGATTACTACTTCAAGAACCAGATGTCCTTTTACTTGATGAGCCTACCAACCACCTTGATGCAGAATCGGTACACTGGCTGGAGCATCACCTGCAACAATATAAAGGAACGGTGATCGCGGTAACTCACGATAGNTATTTCCTTGATNATGTAGCTGGATGGATCCTGGAACTTGACAGGGGAGAAGGTATTCCATGGAAAGGAAACTACTCTTCCTGGTTAGATCAAAAATCTAAACGTCTTGCTCAGGAGCAGAAACAAGCAAGTAAAAGACAGAAAACCCTTGAGCGAGAGCTTGAATGGTCAAGAATGAGTCCGAAAGGAAGACAGTCCAAGCAGAAGGCAAGATTAAAGAATTACGATAAACTTCTTAGTCAGGATCAAAAGCAAATGGATGAAAAGCTGGAGATCTATATTCCAAACGGACCTCGATTGGGAACAAATGTGATCGAGGCTGAGGGTGTAAGTAAGGCTTTTGGAGATAAACTTCTTTATGAAGACCTGAACTTCCAGTTGCCACAGGCAGGAATTGTTGGTATTATTGGGCCAAACGGTGCAGGTAAGACNACAATCTTTAANATGATCATGGGAGAGGAAGCTCCAGANAAAGGGTCTTTNAAGGTAGGTGAAACTGCNCAGATCGCTTATGTNGATCAAAGCCATTCCAATATAGATCCNGAAAAAACNATCTGGCAGAACTTTAGTGATGAACAGGAGTTGATCATGATGGGCGGTCGCCAGGTTAATTCAAGAGCTTATTTNAGCAGGTTTAACTTTAGCGGTAGCGAACAGAATAAGAAAGTGAACATGCTTTCTGGTGGAGAAAGAAACAGGTTGCACCTTGCTATGACTNTAAAAGAAGAAGGAAACGTTTTGCTTCTGGATGAGCCTACCAANGACCTTGATGTAAACACGCTTCGTGCTTTGGAAGAAGGTCTGGATAACTTCGCNGGATGTGCNGTAGTNATCTCTCACGACCGTTGGTTCCTGGATAGGATATGTACGCATATNCTNGCATTCGAAGGAGATTCACAGGTTTATTTCTTTGAAGGTAGTTTCTCAGATTATGAAGAGAATAAGAAAAAGCGTTTGGGCGGTGATCTTATGCCGAAACGTATCAAATACAAAAAACTGGTTCGCTAAGAATTAGTGTTTTTCANAANTAAAAAGAGGAGTTGAAANTNNTTTCAACTCCTCTTTTTAATTTTTATAGATTNNAGATCTAAAGCTACTTCTTCTTCGGCATTGGGCCGCGTAAGTGAATGATGAGGCCATCTAGAAAGTTCCGAAGGAATTGATCTCCACATTCCACGTATTTATCATGATCTTCTCTCCTGAAGATCGCTCCAAGTTCACTTTTACTCACCTTGAAATCCACGAGTTCACAAATCTTAACGATATCATCATTAGTAAGTTTGTGAGCAACTCTTAGTTTCTTAAAAATATCATTGTTTGTTAGCGCCATGCTTATGTTGTTTGTAAATTAAAACGTTTCACCAGATTCGTAATAGTGTTAATATCCACTTCATTATGAATAGAACTTCTGGCGTCTATAAGTAGATTCTCAGCCTCCTTTCGCAGGCATTTAGAATATTCATTGTTATGTTTTACCTGTTTTTCAAGATAATAGAACATTAGAAGTAATTTCTGCACCAAAGTTATATCATGTTTGCAATATGTGCGAATCGAGGCCATGATATTATACAAAAGATCTTCAAAATCGATCGTGTTTATTTTTATGTAAGCTTCTTCATCTCTAAAAATATAGCTCGTATCTCTTTTTTGCATTCTCAAGGCAAGGAGTTCAGTAAGATAATCGATCCCATTGATCGCAGTACCTGGATCATTAATTCCTGGAGACATTGCTTTTACAATGATCTCGGTCATTTGTTTGAAAGCAAGGGTATAATTATCGGCCACGAGTTCCTCTCTCGAAAAATTGAAATTAGATAATATCAACTTTACGATCTTCTCGTCAACTTCCTTGCTGACTCTAAACAGCGGAATACCGCTAAGAACAAATATACCTTTGACCGGTAAAATATGAATCTTTACATTATGTTCTATGCATATATCCACGAGATTGGTAAATGATATATTCTGAAGATACCCGCTTTGTTCGCTATGATAATTCGTCCAGTTCTCTGTCTCCGGAAATTCAATTTCCTTAAATTTTTGTTTGTCTACAAGTTCCTGTAGCCGGTCTTTAGCCACCTGGTATATATTCTGAAGGATATTGCTAATCTGAATACTTTGCGAAATATTATGAATAAAATAAATGAAAGAATAAAAGCATACCACCGTTTGAAGAATTCCTAGCAGCACAGCTACCCCGGGTAATTGATACTCATCTCCGGTTGGTTGTATAGCAAATAGTACGAATATGCAGTAAAGGATCGTAAATAAGAAGATACCGAGGATTATCTGATGCCGTTTGTCACTAATCAATCCCGGTAGTAATCTGGGTGTAAAATTACTGGAGGCGTTACTGAGTAGTAACATGACCATAGAGAAACTGAAAACCATCATCGAAATAAGTCCGGAAATCAGAGAACTCAGGATGGTCATGGCAGTATCACCATTATCGATTACAAGTTGAGGAATATTTTCAATGAGGTATTTGGATATTCCGCGATTTTCCAGATACAGCATGAAGAAAGCGAAATTGAAACCAAAAAATGCTAACAATGTAGGGTAGAAGGCAATCTTGCTTTCCAGTACATTAAAGAAAGAAAGAGTGCGATTATAAAGTTGCTTCATAAAATTGAGATTGAGCATAAAATTAAGCAATCATTGATTAGCAGTCGGATTTTTGGTAGAAAATGGTTAAAATAGACATTATGGCATGTTTTAAATAAATAAAAACGACAAAAAGGCATGGTTTTCTTGATGGTACCGGAATTGCTATTCCTTTATGAAATTAAAATGATCAATAATCTAAAACATAAAACTATGAGTCTTATTAAGCGAAATGAAACAGGTTGGTTGCCATCAGTTATTGATGATATGTTTAAAAATGACTGGCTTGGTGGAACTACGAATGTGAACAGTATTGGAACCAGTATTCCGGCAGTAAATATCAGAGAAACTGAGGACAGTTTTTCTGTTGAAGTTGCTGCTCCAGGAAAAGTGAAAGAGGATTTTAATATAGAACTTGATAATGATGTTCTAACTATTTCTTCGGAAGCTAAAAAGGAGGCTGAGAAATCTGAAGAGCAGGGTAGATTTACTAGAAGAGAATTTAGCTACAGTAATTTTAGAAGAGCTTTTAGTCTTCCAGATTCTGTAGATAGCAGCAAAATATCCGCAACCTATAAAAATGGTGTTCTGGAAATTGCTCTTCCGAAGAAAGAAGAAGCGAAAGTACAGGCTAAAAGGTTGATCGATATTTCGTAACCAATGGTAGTTTGATTAGTTAAAGTTGAAGAGCGCTCTACGGAGCGCTTTTTTACTGACTTAAAAGTATCCACCTGTTTCCCGCACTCTGAATTGTAAAGATTTGTCCAGACTTGATGCCAGGAACTTTGGCGTTTGTTCTTGGATCGAATAGGTCATCACCTCCTG
>FUFK010045821.1_pt1 | contig 12633 bp, 6 predicted proteins | sample 1021851 | NCBI WGS metagenome assembly FUFK01 (sample SAMEA51879418, study PRJEB19060) | metagenome
TGCTGGTAATATTGAATTTGTTGGAAATGTTGATTTTCTTAGTGGTGGTGTTGATATAACAGGAAATACCACAATGAGTGGAGACTTAGATGTAGATGGTCATACAAACTTAGATAATGTTTCTGTTGCTGGTATTTCGACTTTACAGGGAACTACAGTAAATACTCATTTAGATGTTATAGGTCTCACAACTTTAGATGATGTTCGGGTAACATCTGGTTCTACATTTACAGCACCAATAGATTTAAATTCAGACTTGGATGTTGATGGTCATACAAACTTAGACAATGTAAGCATCGCTGGTGTTACAACAACTACTGGTTTTATTGAGTCGGTTGGTACGAGTGGTCGTGGTGCTAAACTTGGAGGTTTATCAGTTGGTTATGATAGTCTTTATGCAACTATTCAACCCTTTAATGGTAATTTTTTACACCTGAATTATAATACTGGTACTGAAGTAAGAATAGGTGCATCAAATACTAAAGTTGATTTGGATGTAAATGGTGATGTGTATCCAAAATTAAGTGGTAATCGTGATTTAGGATTAACTGGAAAAAGATGGAGAAATGTTTATGGAACAACATTTATTGGTAACGGTGATTTTGTAGACATAGATGTAGATGGTACTGCAGAATTAGATCATACAAATATAACAGGCATCGCTACATTTATGGATGCGATTAACGTTGCTGATTACATAAGACACGGTGGTGATACCGATACATATGTCAGATTTCCTTCCAATGATACCATATCATTTGGAACTGCTGGTGGTGAAAGAATTAATATCAACTCAACAGGTAGAGTGACATTTAGTGGTCAAATTTTCCAAGCCAATACATCCACCACATTATTACCAACAGGTGATAACTATGGTACTTATGCATACACACAATACCCTCACGAATTAGTTATAGACAACAATGCTACTGGAACACAAGGTTCTTTTGCTGGTATATATTTTAATGCTGGAGCAGATAGTGATGGTAGTAAAGTAGGTACAGCGAGAATTAGTGCGGTTGAGACAGGTAACTATAAAGCAGACTTAGTATTCAGCACAAGAAATACATCATTTACAGAAAAACTTCGCATCAAAGCAAACGGTTATGTTGGAATCAATACTGATAATCCTGCTAGGTATTTGCACATCGTTGGTAATGATGGTCCTACTGGTGCAACATTAGGTAATAGTGATACTCAGTTAGTTCTTGATAATAAAGGAGTTAATGGTGCTATCATAGAGTTCCTTAGTGACACTAATGGTGGTGGACGACTTCAATTTACTGATACCGATGGAATTAATAGAGGTAGATTGGAATACGTGCATAGTAGTGACACTATGAGATTTCATACTATGGGTGGTGAGAGACTTGTCATTTCATCTTCAGGTCAACTTACGGTTTATGGTGGTGCTAATAATACAACTCTCGTATTAGAGGCAGACACTAATAGATCAGCAAGTTTAAGAATAAAAAATAATGGCACTGAATATGCTTCGTTCCAAGCTGGGCCAACTACCACTGATCAATCACTACAAATTATCAGATCTGGAGACAACCCGATAAGATTTGTAAATGGATCAGGTGGGACTGAAAATCTTCGCATTGAGTCAAATAGTAGAGTCAATTTCCACACTGGAAATAATGATATGACAAATCCAGATATTGGTGGTGGTACTTCTGGTGTAAGTATTAATAAAAATACTCTGGGACAAATCTATGCTTGTACAGATAATGCAAGCAATACAGCAGCAAATGATTATCAAACTGTTTGTTTAAATGTTTCAAGAAGAAACACATCTGGAGACGGTCCACAAATAGCATTAGATAGAGGTGGATGGATAAAAGCATCTATCGCAGGTCTTCAAGGTAGTAACACTGCAACCAGTGGACCAGGAATTTTTGCAGTTTATACACATGATTACAGTTCAGGTCAAAATGTAAGAACCGAAAGAATTCGCATTTCTGGTTCAAATGGTAATGTNGGTATCAGTGATGATCAACCTAGTAGTATTCCAAGAAAACTTTGGATATATGAGGGCAGTAATGATCCTTATGTAAGAATACAAAGGGGTTCCACCAGTTCTGTAATTATGGGTGGATATGAAATCGCATCAAGTAATGGTAATGGTAATAATGTTTTATCAACCATGTATACNAGAGCTACTGCAAATAGTGGAACTACAGGTGCTACTATATTCCAAGTCAGAGATCAAGCAAATAATTACGAAATTGTACGTTTGTGTTCACAAGCCCAAGGTGCTGTTCAGGGTAATAGAATGCTCGTAAATGGTAATCAAGTTTGTGTATTTGGTAGTCCTCATGGTACATCAGGAACAGCGGCTAGAGATGGTAATACAACTACTTACAATACTGTATATGAGCATTCAAATAGTTCATATAGAACAAGTGACAACGGTATGTTTGGTGGATATTTTGTAGTAGGTGGTAATGCTAATTATTGGTATCCTGTATGGTTTCAACAACCTACGAACTGTCCACCTCAAGAATTATGGATAAACAAATATGTTCATAACTATGCAACTTGGGATGGATCATTATTCTTCAGAGCAACTTTATGTGGATCAGGATATGGAGCATATGCAACTCAACACCGTGTTCATTACTATAGTTCTTCCTCAAAAGAATTTATAGGTAAAATAATCTACACTGGACATAATAATGCATATCTGGTATGTTGGATGCGAGGTGGTGGTCGCTCTTATGGTTGGGGAACAGTTGGTGGTAATGGTATACGGGTAAATGTGGGAGATGACGGTAACAGTCATAACCTTGGACCAGGTAATACTTCTGAAACCTATATCACTAATAATCTTACAATACCTCAAGGTTATGAACAAGCAATGACTACATCTGGTCAACATCAACAATCAGATGGATTTTAATTAGGAGATTATTATGACTAAAAAGTACAATTTCTACAAATACATTGACACTCCTGCAGGAATGTGGGAAGGTAATATGACAACAGTAATTCATTCATGGAAAAATCCTGAGACAGGTGAAGATTTAATATATCTTCCTTATCTTTATTTTAAGGAAATGCATAATTGGACAGAGGCACAATTTCTTGAAGCCTATAAACCAGATATGTGGGGAGAAATCCGTGAAAAGAGAGATGATTTGTTATTAGAAACTGANTGGACACAAAACCCTGATGTTCCAGATGCAACGAAGGCAAAATGGCAAGCATATCGTCAGGCACTTCGAGATGTTCCATCACAAACTGATCCATATAATATTACCTGGCCAACGAAACCATCATAAATATTCAAAAAGTTAATAATGACATCTGAGATACGAGCAAATACATTAAAGAATCGTGTTGGACTAGGGACTGTAAGTTTCACTAACACTGGTCCTGTCGTATCTGGAATTGTCACTGCGAATAGTTTTAGTGGTCCGTACAATGGCACTGATATAGTTGGCACAGGAATAACTCTTACTTCAACTGATGCTGGAAGCTCTGCTGGTCCAGAATTAAAACTTTTTAGAAATAGTGCATCACCTGCAGATGCAGATTATCTTGGTCAATTAAAATTTGCTGGAGAAAGTGATACAGGTGTAGAGAGAAATTATGCGAAGATTACAGGTAAGATATTAGATGCAAGTAATGGAACTGAAGATGGCATTCTTGAGTTTGCACATATCAAAGCTGGTTCACAAACAATCACTGGTAGATGGAGAAGTGATAGTTTACAGTTATTAAATGATACAAACCTATCAGTTGCAGGAAATACTACTTTAACAGGTGATTTAGATGTAGATCGTCATACAAACTTAGACAATGTAAGCATCGCTGGTGTAACAACTCATCAAGATGATGTTGCCATAAGAAGTAGTAACCCACTAATATTATCGAATGCAGCAAATAATGCTAGTTGTCAGGTTCTTTGTGATGGTGGTGCAAGACTTCATTTCAAGTCATATAATCAGACGATGGCAACGTTTGAGAATGGACAAGCAACTGTTTTTTACACTGATAGTGGTCAAAATAGATTACAAATAAACAATAATGGAAATATATCAATCGCAAAAGATTTAGATGTAGATGGTCATACAAATTTAGATAACGTAAGTGTTGCTGGTGTATCTACATTTACTGGTGATCTTAATATTGGTAGTAGTGTTGGAAGATTTGATAGTAGTGGAATAATCAAGACTGCTCACGGAACTGCGTCGGCTCCAAGTCATACGTTTATAAACGATCCAGATAATGGAATGTATAGACCAACAACAAACACACTTGGATTTGTTTGTGGTGGTGATGAGTACTTTCGCATCACATCAGATGGTAAGTTTTCTTTAGGAAATATTAACGCAACTCCATCAGCAGCATTACATCTTGATTGGGATACAAATAATATGTTGATGTTGGATAATAATTCAGCATCTACTCAAAAGATACAATTTGCTAATAATGCATCAACCCACGCACAAATATTTGGAACCAGTGCAAGTGGTGGATTAACTTTTGATTCAGACCCAAGTAATAATCATAATAATTCTTACTTAAACTTTGTCATTGATGGTAGCACTAAAGCTTACATCAACAGCAGTGGTCAAATGGGTTTGGGGATAGTATCGCCTCAAGCAAATGCAAAATTACAGGTTGTTGGAAGAGTAGGTGCAACAGAATTCTACACTACTACTACAAGCACCCCACAAACAGATTTTACTTCTTCAGTTTCATCTAACAAAGCAGGTTTATTATTACATAGATCATCAGAGACCAATGGTGATTATGGTGGTCTTGAATTTCATGGGCATCCAAGTAGTATAACATCATACAGAAAAGGTGGAATATATTATAAGACAACTGGTTCTGGATTTGGTCGTGGAGATATTGTTTTTGCAAATGATACTGCTGCAGACTCTAATAATGTTTCTCCATCTGATCATAAATTCGTTATCAAAAATGATGGTAGTTTACGTACTTACACTAATTCAAATGCGGTCTCTAGTTTTTCTAATTATGAACACGGAAACGTAGATTATAATCATAGAGACAATAGACTATTACATTCAAATGGAACTGGATGGGATGGAAATACTAATGGTGATGGTACTGACCCAATACTTGTTTTAGCAGTAGAGAACAGAGCAGGAAATAGTGATATTGGTGATGCAATGGGTCTTGTATTACATTCTGAGAGTCAAGATGATGATGATTATGCACCATTACTTGCTTGGTCTGTCCGAAGTAATTCTGGTAGTTATAATACCACTATCGCTGCGATTGTTGCTCAGAAGAAAGGACAGGCGGTAGATCATAACTGGTCAAGTGGAGATCTTCATTTCTTCACTAATAAGCCTTCTGGTACTCAGGGTGGTTACATGAACAATGTTGCTGACATGACAATTACTCAACATGGTTATGTCACAATGCCTCGTCAACCTGTTTTCTCAGCTGTCCGTTCATCAACAGCAAATGCAGGATATATTGTATTTGATCAGACAAGTTGTAATGTAGGTGGGCATTACAACACTTCTAATGGTAGATTTACAGCACCTGTAGCTGGCAATTATTTCTTTACTTTTTATGGCATGTCTCCTCACAATAATACAAGTAATCAGAGAGTTGCTTTCAGAGTGAATAATGCTTATCATTCATCAGGACAATATGTTGGTGGTGTTGGTTACTCTGGTTATACAAATGGTGGATACACTCATTTGACAGTGACATCTATTATAACCTTAGCTGTAAATGATTATGTACAAGTAGATTGGCAGTATGCTAATTTACATGATAATCACAACAAGTTTTCTGGTTTTCTTGTAGGATAAATATTCAAAAGTCTAAAAATTATGATACATACAAGTTATACAGTCGGCATTTCAACAGGTGATTTTAAGGCACTTCAGTATGTAATGACTGATCAAAAAGAATGGATTGAAAATGCAATCCAAAATCGTGCAAGAATTGCAAGTGATGAGATAGTAAATCTCTACACAAGTTATAAAATTAAAAAGGGAGAGGCAATAACTGCGATTGGAACTACTGCTGTAATAGAAGCAGCATATGCAGAAGGTGTGATTGGCATTGCCACTTAATAATTAATAGTAAGAACCGTCTACTTGACACTTTGTAAAGTATGATATATAATAAAGTCAAAATATATTTTAACAATGGCAACTGAGCAACAAAATCATTTAAAGCAGGTCGTAGAGCAATCACAAACACTTGTGAATGAAATAAATCAACTTGAAGGACAAGCAAAGTCAAAGAGAGAAATGCTTCTCAAACTACAGGGTATCGTTGAATATCTACAGCAAACTGGTGTTGAATTACCAAAAGAAGAAGAAACAGAAACTGAAGTTGTAACACCTGAGACTGAGACATCCGATTCTTAATTATAAATAGAAAAAAAGATTTAATTTAGATGGCATATATTGGTCGTCAGCAAACGTCAAGTGCTTTTTTAAAACTTGATGATATTAGTTCACAATTCAATTCAAGCACTACCACCTTTAATCTGACTTTAGGTGGTGAAGCTTTCTTTGCTGGTAATCCATATTCATTATTAATATCTTTAGGTGGTGTTGTACAAGAACCCATAGCATCATTTACAATCCTTGAAAATCAGATAAATTTTGCATCTGCTCCAAGAGCAGGTGCTAACTTTTTTTGTGTAGTATTAGCTACAACAAATATACCACCTCTTCAATCACTCACAATTGGTAGGAGAACAACATCTCACAGTATGGATTTACATGGAAGGTCAATGGCAGTTAAAGATCGTGCAGGAACTGTTCATCCAATAGCTTTCAACCTAGCATAAATAAAACATAAAGATAACCGAACATAATGGCAGATAGATTTCCGTTAATACTGAATACGAGTGCAAATCAGATACAGGAGATTGCGTCTGGTGACAATCTTGACTTGACAGGTAATAATATAAGTAATGCAGGTGTAATTACAGCGACAAGTTTCAGTGGTCCTATTGTAGCTGGTGCAGGAACTTCAAATATCACAGCAGGTATTATTACTGCAGTAACATTTAAGGGTGATGGTGATTTTGTAGAGTTAGATGTAGATGGTCATACCAATTTAGATAACGTAACTATTTCTGGTGTCTCTACCTTTGCAGGAGCAATCGATCTTAATTCAGATATAGACGTAGATGGTCATACAAACTTAGATAATGTAAATATCGCTGGTGTCACAACTGGAACAACTATTAACGCTACAACATTTGTAGGTGATTTAACTGGAAATTCTACTTCTTCTGATACTGTTGATGTTACTAGTGATGGATCAGCATCTGGAACTAGTTACCCTGTATTTGTAGATAATCATGGATCAGGAAAAACTGTAAGACTTGACAGTGGTTTAAGTTATGTTCCAGCTACAAATGTATTAACCGCTGGCACATTTAGCGGTTCTGGTGCATCTTTAACTGGAATTACAAATGCGAATATATCTAACAGTGCAGCGATAGCTTTTTCAAAACTTGCGACTGGTGCATTACCATCAGCAATTACAGTTGCAAGTGCTAACATTGTAGATGGCACAATAGTTAATGCAGATGTTAACGCAAGTGCAGCAATAGCAGGTACAAAGATTTCTCCTAACTTTGGATCGCAAGCAATCACAGGTACTAATGGTACCTTTACAGGAGGAGTATTAACGTTAGGCACAGCAGATACCTCATCTAGTCATCTAAACGCATTTGAAATGATGACGTTTAATATTGACTCAGATAATGATGATAGTAATAGGTCTTTTAAATGGTACAAAGATGGTAATAGTGGATCAGGAACTCAATTACTAGCTTTAGATGAAAATGGAACTTTAACTTTAGGTGGTCAAGCAATCCTTCAAGGTGGTGTTGCTGTAACAGGAAACGCTACAGTAAGTGGAAATCTATCAGTTGGTGGAGTACTAACATATGAAGATGTAACAAACGTAGATTCAGTTGGTATTGTAACCGCCAGAAATGGAATAAAAGTTCTCGCTGGTGGTGCTAATGTTGCTGGTGTCGTAACTGCAACTGGAGGTGTATTTGTTCCTGATAATAATCAAATACAACTTGGAAACGCAGCGGGAAGTGCAGACTTAAGAATTTATCATCAATCATCAAATAATCATTCTTATATAAGTGAAACTGGTTCTGGATCTTTAGTAGTATTAGCTGACGATTTCTACGTTCAAGACACCTCCACTAATACTATGATTAGTGCAAAAGAAGGTGCTGAAGTTAATTTACACTATAATATTGATAAGAAACTAGAAACTTCTGCAAATGGAATTATAGTTTATGGACCAGAAGGTGGAGGTGGATTAGTTAATATCTACGCTGATGAAGGTGATGATAATGCAGATAAATGGCGATTACATGCAAATCCAAATGGTTCGTTCTATATACAGAACTATTCTCAAGGTAGTTGGCATAACAGTATATCTGGTGCAGGTGGAGGTTCATCCATATTATATTATAATAATAGTCCTGTCCTTACGACAGATACCCTAGGTGTAACCATTGGTGATAACAATGGATTAAGTATTAATGGTGGAACTGGAAACAGAACTGGAACTGATGCAGTCCTTTATGTAGATAAAACAAATAACAATGATTGGTGTGCTAAGTTTAAAACTAATGTTGGTAGTAGCAATGATTATGGATTAAGAATAGAATGTAATAATAATGCAACGTTCCCTCTTGTAGTCAATGATGGATCATCTAATCAATTCAGAGTAAATGGAAATGGAAATGTCTATGCAAATGAATTTCATGGTGATGGATCAAACTTAACAGGTGTTTCAGTTGGTATTACAACAGAGCAAGTTACACCATCTTCAAATGTAGCAACACTCAATTTAGCAAAAGACGATCATAAGATAGTAGCAAGTGGTACATACACAATTGATGTAAGTGGTGGAACTGAGGCATCAAGTCATACATTAAGAATAGAAAATTCAGGCACTGCAAATGTAGGATTTAGCACATTCTTTAAGTTCCCATCTGGTGGTACTCCATCACTTCCAACAGCAAGTGGTGCGATAAGTTTGATATCATTCCAAGTTCATAAAGTAGGATCGGTAGGAATCGCAACAGTTTTACTCGCTGGTGCATCTGTAAACTTTAGTTGAGGTTAATTAATGTCAAATAGAGCGTTTCAACCTCATATAATCACAGATGATAGTGCATTAGGTGGTCAAATAATTGATGGTAGTCTGAAGTTTAATAGTGCACGTACTAATTATTTGAAGAGATATCCATCAGTTGATGGAAATAAGCAAGTTTGGACTAGTAGTGTTTGGGTAAAGAGAGCATTACAAGGAACACAACAAAAAATATTAGAGGCAGGGTCAAGTGGTACTTTTTTATCATTTGAATTTCAAGGAGATGATAAATTACAACTATACGGTTATGATGGTCAAACTCGTGTTTACTTAAGAACATCAGCTCGATTTCGTGATACAGGTGCGTGGTATCACATTGTAGTCTGGTTTGATGGAGCAGAGGGTGAGGCAAGATTGTATGTAAATGGATCACAACCTTCACTTGATACAAATACACAACCAACAATAATGGGATATATGATTAATAATAATGTCCCGCATAGTATTGGTAGATCACAAACTACTAATAATTATTATTTCGATGGTTATCTCTCACAGTTTTATCATCTAGATGGTGTATTACGTGATGCCTCTCATTTTGGATATACTGATCAATATGGCATATGGAGACCTAAAAAATATAAACGAAGATCACCAAATAATGGAACACAATGGAGTAATAATGTAAGTGGGAACATTTACCTTGGCACAGCTGCAAATATTTTTTCGAGTGATCTTACCAATATAGGTATAAATGGAAATGGAGATGCAAATAACAATCATCTTACAGTTTCATCTGTAAATGTAAGAGCATCGAGTATAGGAGTTAGAGTATCAAACTCTGGTAGTGACATCACAGTTTTTGTAAATGGATCTTCTGTAGGAGTGGTTGCCTCTGGAAGTATGACAAATAATGTTGCTAAACTGTTTACCTTTACATTTGATGAAACTCTTGTTTCTACCATTAAAATACAAAGAGTTGGTAATGCTAGTGCATGGTTTCTTTATGAAATTCAATTAGATGAGACTCCATTGATTGATAATAATACCTCTAATATGGGTTTCCAAGGATTTTATCTACCATTTGATGGTAATTCAATTCCAACAGATGATCAATCAGGAAATAATAATCATTTTGTTGCTTATCAAATGAGACCTACTGTTCCTTTACCAAAGGCGACAGGTGCACTCCCAATTATGAGAACTAACGAAGGTGGTTCGATTGCATTAACAGGTGTAAGAGATGATCCCCTTGGAAGTAATTGTGTAGTTGCAGTTCCTGGTCACAGTACACTTCAAGATTATTCATATCAAGTCGGTGCAAGCACATATAAAAGTTTTACTAATGGTAATGGGGTAACAATTTTACCTGCAGCATCTGGTCAAATAGGTAATCAATGTTTATATCGAAATTCTATCTATCTTGCTCAAGGAAGTAATCAATATTTCGAGATACCATTTTCACAATTTAATTTAGGTACAGGAGATTTTACGATTGAGTGTTGGGCAATGCATATATCTCATGGAACAGATATGAATTTGTTTAACTTATACGATGGGTCATCAAGAAAATTCTTCTTGCAAGCAAGAGTAAATAATTCTGCAAACGATTTTCACTGTAGATTATATGGGACAAGTAATCAATATAATTCTAATTCTATTGAATGGCAAAATAATGATAATGCACTGTACACATGGTATCACGTAGCTGTATGCAGAGCAAGTGGAACATTCAGAATTTTTCTAAATGGAGTTTTAGTAAGCACCGAACACAATACATCAAGTGAAAATCTTGGTAATGTTGATCGATTGAGAGTTGGATATATGGCAGGTGATGGTATTAAGTATTGGGATGGATACGTGCAAGATGTTCGTTTTTATAATGCTGCAAAATATACATCTAATTTTTCAGTTCCATCAGGAAATTCTAATATTGTTGCTGATAGCCCTTCTGGAGTTGCAGTTCCTCGAAATTTTGATTACTCAGTTCTAGAGAATGGCTCAGTTACGATTAATAAAGGTAGTGATTACTTAAACATTCCATACAGTTCAGACTTTGATTTAGGAAGTAGTTGGACGATTGAGTTTTGGTTTTATCCATTTGACACCACTGATGCGAAAGTTATGGGAACAAGAGGTGATAGTTCACCAAGGGGATGGGAAATAGTTTACTGGAATGGTGGATATGTTGGTATTGAGCAATATGGAGATCAAAGTACAAGTGGTCAACAACGAGGAACAAAAAAAGTACATCCTCTTGCTTGGCATCATATTGCGATTACACATAACGGAACTAATACGAGAACTTATATTGATGGATATGCAGATCTGAATTACACTGGAAGTTCAGGATCAAACTGGGGTGCTGGTAGTCATTCTTTAAGAATTGGAAGACCTGAAAGTCATAATGAGGGTGGTAGATATGCAATATCAAATGTTCGTATTGTTAAGGGCACTGTTGTTTATACCACAAACTTTACACCACCAACAACTCCATTAACAAATATTACTAACACAAAATTACTTTGTTGTAATTCTAAATCATCGGCAACAGCAGCAACTGTTACACCAAATACAATCACAAAAAATGGTTATACACTTGCAAATCATTTTAATCCATTTGATGTTGCTGATACGATAGGACAGGAAAGTGGATTTTGTATTTTGGATACTAATAATGGTGGTAGTGCTGTTACTGGTACTACTTTACGTGATGGTGGACTATCTTTTTCTTGTAGTCCATCAGTATCTGGAAAAAGTCGTGGAACACTTAGTTTTACAAAAGGTAAATTTTATTTTGAATGGACAGTAAATAGCACCAATAGAGTTCATGTTGGTGTGTGTAATGCGTATTCACCATTAGTAGGAGGTGACTTTGGTAACAGAAATGATGAGTGGGGTATTAGGACAGACGGATTTAAAGTTCACGATAATCCACAAGATAGTAGTGGTGATGGAGTTGATCTTAATGGTGGAAATACAATTAATGCACAGGGTTATATATGGATGGTTGCTGTAGATGCTGATAATGGAAAAATATATTTTGGAAAAAATGGTTGCTGGCTTACTGGTGCTGATCCAGCTTCAGGTACAAACGCACATTATTCTAATTTGAGTGGACATAGATTGACTCCCGCTACTGGAAGAAGAAGTGGAGGTAACGCAGGATTGATAAACTTTGGTGCAACACCGTTTGTATATCCACCACCAGAGGGTTTCAAAACAATATGCACAAGTAACATCGAAGATGAACCGATTATAGATCCAAGTCAACATTTTAATGTTTTAACTTGGACTGGTAATGGTTCAACAGGTCAAAACATTACAGGATTAAAATTTAAACCAGATCTTTTATTCATTAAAAAAACTAATGCTAGTGAAAGTTGGGGAGTTTATGACTCTATAAGGGGACCTAATAAAAGATTATATGCAAATGACACTCACGCAGAGCAAACAATAACAACATTATCTGCTTTTAATGAGGGTGGTTTTAGAGTAGAGGGTTCGGGTGGTGGAGCCACAAATGATAATGGAGATTCATAC
>FUFK010038947.1_pt1 | contig 12632 bp, 21 predicted proteins | sample 1021851 | NCBI WGS metagenome assembly FUFK01 (sample SAMEA51879418, study PRJEB19060) | metagenome
TTCGATTATAGATACAGAAGTATCTTATACATCAAAAGTTATTATGGAAGCTGTTTCAGAATTGAATCTTATGTTTAATTATGAACTAGCAACAATACAAGAAATTTTATACTGTGAGTATACAGTTGGTGATTATTATAAAATGCATGTTGATGTTGGAGAGGGGCATCATGCTAATAGAAAATTATCCTTGACTTGGAACTTAAATCCTGATGAATACGAGGGTGGAGAGTTATGCTTTTATCAGCCACACTTAGAAGAGGGAGTTGCAAAATACAAATCACCAAACAATAATATTATTGGATTTACTTCTTGGCTAAATCATGAAGTTAAACCAATTACATTTGGAACAAGAAAATCAATAGTTGCATTCATAGGAGGTAAGTCATGGAAGTAGGTAAGAATCCAAAAGATAAAGGGGAAAGGATCATGGGTTTGGGTATAGAATCTTTGAACGATCAGATAGATGTAGCCCTTAAAAATATTAATACTGTTATCACAGGTAAAGATCCACTAGACATGGATGCTAAAGAAATAAAGACATTGAAAGAATATTTAGGCAATCAATTAATAATTTTAAATAATTTACAATCCTCACTAAAAATGATCGCCCTCATAAAAACTAACCAAAAAAAAGCAGAAGATAAATCACCACCCCTAAAATACGAAGAAGATAAAAAGTAAAGGCTCACGATGGCTTCCGAACAGTATTATATAGTGCTTGACATAATCATATATTTATTATATACTTTATTATAAATATAACTTTATGGAGATAAATATGGAAGCAAAAAAATCTAAGTCTTGGCTTAACAGTTTGNAGTTTAAATTAGTTGANATAGAANCNACNTCATANTTTGATAGCTATGNTGTAACAAACATAGTTGACTGGGCAGAGGAACGAGGTCTTGATCCTTACGACTTTGACAAACTATATGAGGGTGAGTTAGAAAGTGTTGGTAATTGGAAACTAGATACAGGGGAACGATTAAAAAACCCAAATGGTGATCCTATTAAATGTTACCAAAGTCATTGGGAGATGGTAAAAAAAGTGCGCCCAAACAAAGTAGAGGCTGGTGTTGGTTATTGGACTGAACCTTGTAATAAAAAATATACTAAAAAGTAGGAGTATTTATGAAGTTAGCAAAAAATCAAAGGTGTAAAGATTTGATACTAAACTCTAGTCTTACAAAAGAGCAAATATCAAAACTTAATAGTTACATCATAAAACTTGATAAGAAGTTATCAGTAATAAAATCTAAAGAACCACAAACTTATCTTAAAACATTTAGGAGAAGAGTGTCTGTTTGGATTTACAATGAAACAACAGGTAAAGAAAGTCAAAAACAATGGAAGAAAGAAAACCATAGATAGGGTTAGAAATGCTTACAATAAATGGGAGCAAAGTCCAAAGGGGCAATCTTATAGAAAAAGTCCTGAAAGGATTGCTATGGAAACCAAGAGGACTAGAATAAATAAAAAGAATGTTGTTGGACATTTAAAGTATTTATATCAGTCTATGAGGAAAAGACAAAGAGAGGATTTTGGATCTGAACTAAATTATAAAGTTGAAACTTTAATAAATTTGTTTTGGAAGCAAACAGAAAAATATGGTATGAAGTGTCCATACACAGGAGTCAAGATGACTACCATTCACACAGGAAAGAAAGATAGGGGTTATGGGCAATCTACTAATATAAGTGTTGACAGAAAAGATAGTGAGCTTGATTACAATGCAATAGATAATCTTAGATTCGTTACTGTTGATATAAACTTAAAGAAAGGTGCTTGTCCACCTAAATTCATGCAAAACATTTTAAATTCTTAGGAGAAGAAAATGAAAGATGATTTAAAAGAAGCATGGGATGAACTAAAAGAAAACCCCACTAAAGCTATTATTGAGCTTGTTGGGGGTTTTTTAGTTTTTCTGGGGTTCTATATTATTGTTATTTTTTTATTTAGCCTATAAGTAAAATCCATATGATAGATATGGCTGATACTTTGATTGTAAATAATCCCCATTCTGGAACATCGTATGTCCATTTTTCATAGAGTTTTTTTATCTTATCTAGCATAATTTACCTCTTGAATTTACCAATAGATTTTAAACCAAATGAAGCTCCAATACTAGCAAGAATTGACCATTGAAGCCATTCAGGAAAGGTTGATAAAAATTCTATACCTTGTTTTACATAAGGCTGTAAGTCAGGAACAAAAGCACATATTATTAAAACAATAAAGCATATTGTCCAAGCCTCATCTTTCCAACTATCTTTTGTTGCATCAGCCATTGTGTTCTCCCATTGCACCTTGCCCTCTGCAATTTGCCTCTGTACACCTACCTTTGCCTCTATTTCTGCTATTTTTAAGTCAGACTTAGCTTTTGATTTCTTTGCACTATGTTCAAAATATCCTTTTACTGCACCAGATAATCCATTTACCAATAAACCAATCATTCCATCTTCTCCAAGATCCTATCTAGTTTATTTGAATTTGTTTGTACACTTTCCTTAATATATTTTATTTCTACTTCCATGACCTGAACTTTCTCAACTTTCTTTTTCATCTGTTCTGTTTCTGCCTGTAAATCTTTTATTGTTGCTGTAGAAACACCCCATGCAACACCTACCAAAATTAAAGGACTGATGAGATATATTAAATTTTTAGGTTCTATTGTCATTGCTGTAATGGGTTTTTATTTAAAATATCGTAAACTTTTTTAAATTCTTTTTCAGCCCAGATAGTTATTGATGCCTCTGTATCGTTAATCTTTTCATTTACTAAAGATGTTGTTTGTTCAATACTCTTTAACTGTGCTTCTAGTTTTGCAATTCTTTCCTGTAGCCCAGATGTATCTGTTGCCTTGAAGTTTGCAATAGCATCTACATTATCTATTGTTGTCTTTTCTGTAACCTCTAAACGAGAATAAAGGTTTGAGGCTGTCCAGATTCCTCCAATTATTGTTGGTGCTAGAGTTAAGACGATCCCAAGCAACATTGCTGGAGAAAGCTGTAGTGTCTTGTTCATAGTCAGTAAAATCCTGTGTTATTGTTACCTTATCTTGAATTGTAATAGAGTCTTGAATACTTAGCAAGGTGAAGAGAACTGGAATGTCAACATTTGAATTAGTTTTTTTGGGGGTACTAGAGTTCGACTTATCTTTTGTTTTGCCCTTATTCTTTGAATTAGAGGCTACTTTTTTTCCCTTTTCTTTGGTTTTTTCTGATTTCTTTGATTTTTTCTCTGGTTCGTTTGCCTCTGCCAAATCTTCTTCCATAGTTGTTTCAGCCAATTCTGTTGGCTCTTCCACATTTTCCTCTGCATCTTCCTGTTCAGCAACTTCTTCAATCTCAATCTCCTTAATTTGTATTTCTTCTATTTCTGCTATTTCTTCAACAGACTCAATACTTTCAATCACATCAACAATTTCAGGAACATCAACAACTTCAATAGAGTCAATAACCTCAATAGTTTCAGGTATTTCTGGAAGATCCTCGATAACAGGTAATTCTTCTATAACAGCGACCTCAATAATTTCAACTTGAGGGATTTCAACAATATCAGCAGTTTCAAGAATTACATCGTTAACTACAGAAACCTCTAAATCAAGACCTGATATCATGGTTACAGTTTCCTCAACAATATTATTTGTTTCAATAATTGGCTCTGCATTTGCTTGAGGTGTTGTTATGATAGTTTGTTCGATAACTGTTTCAGATAAATCTAAAGTTAAAGATATATTATCTACAATCGGTGCATACCAGCCTGACCAGTTTCCAGTATCAATACCAGTTATGGCAAAATCTATAGAGGTATCATCTGTTGTCCACTCTGACAATGTATTTGATGATAAAGAATAATGTTGTGTGCCATCGTTATAATCAAGAGTTTGTTCTAAATATAAATTTTCTGTATCGGTATTTTTATATAGTTTGACTGTGGCTTGTACTTTGTCGTAGTCAGTTCCTTGTGTACACCATGTGCTACTGTTGGCTTCATTGTTACATCCTAAAGCTGTAAAAGAAACATTGACACCATCTATGTCATATCCTTGCTCTAAGTTTTGAATGGTTTGAGATATAGTTTTACCTTGATCTGATTTCCATCTTACTGATTTACACAAGCCAGATGCATCTGTTCCATTAGCATAGCAGTTACTGTCATGCTTTGTTTTGGTTGCATCTTCAACAGTCCAATCATTCAGACCATCGGAGAAGTTACCATTACTTAACAGGTTGTCCGATGTCGTTTGCTCTGCCAACAACAGGCAAGGCATTAACAGGATTCCAACTATAATTAATCGAACCATCTTCATTTAATCTTCCTATTTTTTTATACTCTGCAATAGCTTCATCGCCAATTTTTCCATAATAAGGACAAGGAGTTCCACTCATAATAAAACTCTCCCAGATATCCTGTCGTCTACACATAAGTGCTAAAGCACTAACCTTGACACCAAGACTGGCTAACATCCTTGCATTTTTCAACATAATACAATTTGGATCTGTTACATGAACACCCCCAGATATACCAATAATTGATGATTGAACTGCACCTGATCTAACGACCACACATACATCNGATCCAGAGCCAATAGATAAAGAGGGTGATATACTACTTGGCACAGGAGTNTTCTTGTTATTTACAGTNGTNTCTGCCCCATAAATNACCTGTGAAAGNNATAATCCTGTAANAACAATAATAATCCAAATAATTTTATGCATAAATAAACCATTTCCATTTATTCGTACAAAATAGGCTCATTTACGAAGTTAAAATTTATATGATACAATGTACCATTAATCAACTAAAAATGCGAAATATCGCAAATTAGAGGGCTTGAATACACGAAAAACTAATACCATAAGTGCTAATTCTGTCTGCTGACCATCCAAGCTCATTTGAAGTCATTCTAAACACACCCTTTGGATTAGTATAAGATATTGTTGCATCATTAGAAAGTGCTACCTTTAAAGTAGGCTCAACAGTTAGTGTTGCATTACCTGAACCATCTGAACTTACATCGGCAATAATCATGTGAAGTTGAGAAGTTGCTCCAGAGTTAAATTGTACATAATCACCTTTTTTAAATAACTGTGATTCAGAAGTATCTGCCCCATCTACAACTATATCGTATGCACCTACAGAATGTGCGCCATTTACAGCTATGGTGTTTGATATTGTACCTCTTACTGAACCAGCATCAGGATCACCCATTAAGAATGTTCCTTTTGTGCCATGTAACTGCATAAAAAATGATTGCCATTCGACAGCTTGTTCTCTAAACATTGGGGGTAAGGTTACTGTAGCAGTCCAAATTGCACCCTCAAATTCATGTTGTGTTTGAGCATAAGTAAATGGTGATATTGATTGAGCAACAGTTCTTTGAATAGTCCACTCNCTCCTGACAAAGTTTGGAGAAGTAGGCATGGTTAAAGGATAACTAGGTTCTGCCATGATTAAGCTCCAAATGTTCTAGCAAATGATCCACCTCTGGATCTTGCTTCTGCAACTGCCCCAATCGTTTCTTGTTTTATTTCAGGCATCATATTTTGTATTTCTGCTCTAACAGTTTGATTAACACCAGTTGATACATTTAAACTTTGATTTACAGTAACACCTCCACCACCAGCAGACCCTCCAGCCAAACTTGGAATAAATGTTGGGCTTGACATAACAGATGGGGATGGAGCAAAAGACATACTGCCTAANCTACCCATAAGTGATGCTGTTCCTGTAGATGANTCTTTTATCTCATTTAATTTTCTTTTTAATGCTTCCATAAGTTTATCCATCACTAATATTTGCACAGTAACTTTTACAATTTCAATTAATAGCTGTTGAAATATGTTTTTCATGGCTTGACCAAAATCCTCTCCTTTCACAACTGCTCTTGCAAAAGCCTCTGATATAGATTCTCCAGCTCGTTCTACAGCACTTTCCAAGCCCTCAAAGAAATCAAGTAATTCTTTATTCTGCATTTGATTTCTTAATTCNAAACTTTCTAATTGTTGGTCATTAAACTCTTTCATTGCCTCAATATTCTTTTTTAATTGCTTTTCAATTTTTTCTAATAATTTAAGCTGATCTTGGTCAGTTTTATTTTTTTTCCTTTGTTCTGCTTCGGCTTTTGCAGTCATTTTTGCTAGTAATTCTTGCCCCTCTGCCATTTTGTCGTTTTGTTTTATTACTTCTTCGCTTATAGTTATCTCATCTTCAAAGGCATCTAAAACTAAAGATATTGCTACACCAACACCAACAAGTGCTTTTTTGAGCAAACTTAATCCTTTTATAAATTTTCCTATTGATACTGTAACCAATATTCCTATTGCAACACCCAATGCCTTAACAGATGCAATAATAATATCTATATTATCAACTATTGCTCTTGTAATATCAGCTAAAGCTAGACCTATATCTCTTCCAAAGTCCTGAATAGCATGTTTATTTGATTCAAGCGACTCGTTTAAATCACCAAAGGCAAGTTTTAACTCACTAAAAAATTCATCTGCTATTGCTTTTTGAAATTGAAATAATTTATCTTGAAGCATTGATACAGTACCTGTAAGGGTTTTAGCAAAGTCCTTAGTTACATTTCCGAACTCTCCACCCTCCATAAATACTTCTCTAAATCTTTTTATGGTTTCATCAACAGATACAGTAGCCCCAGCTTGGAATCCAAGCATGGCTCTTACACCTCTTTCTCTAAAAATATCAGCACTTGCTATACCACCAGCAAATGCTCTTTGAATTTGCTCTGCTGTAGTTCTAAAATCTAACCCTGTTGCACTTGCAACATTACCTGTAATCTCTAATAGTTCAGATAAATGATCTGCATCATCCGATACTACAGCAAGATTTCCTGATGCTTGTTGAATGTCTGCGAGTGTAAAAGGAACTTTACTTGCAAATTCGACCATATTGTCAAATGCTCTTGCTCCCTCTTGTGCTGAACCAAATAGTGCTTTTAATCTAACTTGCAAATTTTCTATCTGCATACCAACATCAGCAACTGACTTGATAGCAAGAACTCCAAAAGCACCAGCAAATATAGATCCAAACTTTATGACTCTTTTACCAACTGCATCAAAGTCATTGCCCATTTTCTGCAAACTATTTTTAATTTTGCTTGAAGATTGATTGACTTGCTTATTAGCATCAGCCATACCTCTTTTGAGGTCTGACAAATCAGCTTCTATACGAACAATTAACTTATCTAAATCTGCCATTTAAAAATCTGGATACCTCTCTTTTAACTTTTCAACATCACTTGCAGTCATAGGTTTCGATTCTTTTTTACCAGAATGAAACTCTTTAAAACCTTTAATTGCTAATGTTATCTCATTAATAGACATTTGCCAAAAGGTATTTGAGTCAATACCCATCATGCCTTGACAAACTTCAATCCATCTTTCGACAGGGAGTGGTTCTAAATCTTCTAAGTTTCCGACTTTTTTTCGGAGTCTACCTCTTCGTCAGTATCTATATTTAATGCTAGTGTAACCAATTCACCAGCAGTTTTGATTGCTTCAATTAATCCTATTTCACTAACGATAGCTTTGACATCTGTTTCTTTAACATCATTGCCACCTCCTCGTAATCCATAATATATAATTTGAATTACTTGGGATAGAGTCATGTCGGCACTAGCTAACTTGTTTCCAACTTTTAAGATGGAACAATCAAGAGCCGATTCTACTTTCATGATGGTGTCTAATGACATCCTCGCCTTATACTCCTTTCCATTAAGAAGAAGTATTTTTTCGGCTCTTAACTTGTTTATGCTCATTATTATCTCCTTTTGGTTTGTCTACTTGCATCTTAATGACTTCTGATCTTCCTCCGACATCAGTAGCCCAGAGCATAAGACATTTTTCACCATTTACAGTTACTGTAGAAACTTCATCCCATTTTTCAAAGAATGGAACTTCTATTTCATAGCCAAAAGGAACATCATTAATATGTGCCTCTAGCTTATTTTTGCCAATTATAACTTCACTCATTATTTACTCCTTGCTATACACTAGCAATAGTTATTGTACCAGCACTTTCAAAAGTCATTGAATACATAACTGCATCAGTATATGAACCACTATACTCTGCTGTAACCAGCATAAATGCACCAGTAAAGGTTTTAAAATCAGGTACTAGAAATTGCAAGTTAGTAAATGAACTCGCATCTAATAAGCCGATTGCTGTTCCCTCACTTGCCGAATCTGTAAATACTCCTGATCCTGTAATACTAAATGACTTCACACCACCTTGTGCTAAAAGTGTTCTTACCCTTGCACTATCTTTATTGGTGATGTCAATTTGCTCTTGGTTGATTGAGATAGATGTATCTCTCATCCCAGCTAATGTTGTAAAAGTTTCTGGCGATCCTCCATTTCCAATTTTAACAAGGATGTCTGTTCCTTTTTGACTAGCCACTATAAGCCTCCATAATTAATTATCAAATACAAGTATATCTAAACTTATAACCCCATGTCTAGTGATACCATCTGCTTCCACTAAAGTTATCACATTCCTTACTTGAGAACGACAGAAATCTGCTCCTGATACACTCAAGCTAGAATTATGCAATAAATTATAAACTCTTTCCATTATATTTTTTATTTCTTTTTTACCTCTATATTGACTCCATACCTCTATGTCTATACTGTAATCATTGCCATCAACTGATTTTGTGCCAACATTAAGAGCATTTTCATTACCAATAACTACATAAGGGTATGAAGAATCTTGGGGTACATTATCATATATACGATTATTCCCAACTAAACCATCAAGTGTGCTATCACCTGAAAGAGTATTGAATATAGTAGTTTGTAAATCAAAACTATGATATCCCATTATATTTTACTCCTGATAGATATATCCTTTGCAATTTTATTAGCATATTGTCTTGTGTTTTGAAATGCTATCGAGTTCTCACTCATAAAAGGTCTGTTCAATGAACCCTCTAAAAACTTCGCATATTCAACTCTAGTCATAACAAAAGCACTTGTTTTTGTTTGACCTCCCATAGATGTAGCTGGTCTAATCATTATACTGTTTACCAATCTACTTGAATCAATCGCTGGAGGAAAACCCTCTTTAGATGGAAAATGTCTTTTATTGCTTACACTACTTTTAACTGATTTTGATTGTTTCGGAGTTGACCTCATTGATTTAGCTATTTGATTTCTGAACTCATTAGCTACACGATTAAGATGCCTAATGGTGTGAGCATCGTAAAGCCTAACTGCCTCTGATATTTTTCTTTCAATATTAGATTTAACTTCTACTTTTATCATGTAGCCACACCCTCTTTTGCATCTATTATTTGATATCTAGCTCCACTTTCTTTATCAACTTTTATGTGTTCTATATTAAAAACTTTAGAATTAAAACTTAGACGATGCTTTGGTGTTAGTGCTGAATAATATCTTATTGTAAATCTATAATTGCTTCTATCTTCAATCTGATCTCCAAAGATAGCCTCTTCACCTGATAAGTTCTCCACCTTTGCCCAGACAGTAGCTATGGTGCTAAAACTAACTGATTGACCACCCCCCTCATCTGTGGACTCTGACATAGATTGCAAAGCAACTCTGTTTCTCATAGAGCCAATCAAACTAGACACTATATAGACCTCCAAAAGATGCAGTTCCCCTAAATGGGTTAGTTGAGAATTGAATAATTTTATATGGTCTTAATAATTGTATTGCTGATGGAGGAGGTAATATTGCTTTACCATCTAAACCATCACCTCTATTTTCAAACAAATGCGAGGCATATAACAAACAAGCATTTCTTATATCTGCTGGAACATCAGTCCTACCACCATATCCAGCAACATATTGTATCTCAAATGCATCAGCTACTCGTAAACCTGTCGGATAACTTTCACCCTGTCTAAGAGTTAATTTAGCTGGTGAGGATGCTGTACTAACATAATATTTGCTAGATGCAAAAGTAGTCGCTGAATCACTATCGTCGTAACTTTTAAAATGAGTAACACTTGCAACAGGCGAGAAAGGTAATAGTATTGATCGTCTATTAATATCTTGATCTATGCCGACATACTTTCCCTCTTCTATCACTCTGTCTGCTTGATATATACTATCAATAAATAACTGTATTGTTTGAGTTGTTAAACTTCTCTGTGTGTAGTTTTTAGCCCAGTTATGTACAGTAACTCTAATGATATCCAATGTATCATTATCATCTGTGCCTGTGATTTTTAAGTGATTTTTTAAATCGTCAGTACTTACTACATGCTCTGTTTCAGCTGTATGTATTTTAATACCAGCCATTAGTCAGCTTCCTGTATTGTGTTGCCATCTGCTACCCAGTCTTGAATTGCTTGATAATCTGCGTTATTGGTATCTAAAGGAACATGAGATGTAACACCATTTTCAACAATAATATAACAAGCTAACTCTCCACCATATTCGCATTTTTTAACACTTGTAAAATTTCTTCCCATAATAAACTCCTTTATAATTCTGCTGATGCCTCAAAATGACAATGTATAGTTGCACCAGTACTACCACTTCCAGATGAAACTGCAAAAGAATTTTCACCTGTATGAACAGCAGAAGCTGTTTGATTAGTATGTTCGGCTGTGCCTAAGTCTGCACGAGAACACTTTCCAGAATTACCCGACCTATCATATAAGGTGATTGTTGGGGTAGTTCTTTTTGGAGTTAAAAAATAAATACCCATAGCTATTTCCCCAGTACCAGTTTGCCCAGCCACTCCTGAACCATGACGAACTCCAACAAGTGTAGCTGTGGCAGGGTCTGTTGTGGCATTGTAACTTTTTTCATAATACCTCTGACATCTTTGTAAACTATCACTAAACGATTCATGTTGAAATTCTGGAAGTGTTGAAGATGTATAAGAACCAACCTCAAACTGTATTCCAGTAATTAATACTTCATTCGCTGTGTTATCGCCTAAATCTAAAGTTCCATTATAATCTTTTGATGAGGTTGTGCTAGCCCAAGTTGAAGGCACTCCACCCCCTGTATGGTCTGAGCCACTATCAAAGAAAAATTGTATTCTTAATTCATCAGAATTGTCATTTGCCATAGCATTAGCAGTATTACCTACAAAAGTAATGACTTTCTTTTCCCATGTGTTTGCACTTGAAATGGTTACTAATTGTCCAATGTGATAAGCATCTACCATTCTTAAATTAACTTGGAATGTGCCTGTTTTATTACACTTAATCCAGAAAGCAAGGGTTGTTGTTTCGGCAGATGATGTACCATATTTTAATAATTGAACATCTTGTCCTTCAAAATGATAACCAAGCAAAAGTAACCCATTTGCAGATGGACTGCCTGTTGCTGTACTAACATCTAATTTAAGAGAATTTGCAAAACCATAACCACTTGGAACATCTGTACTTTGGTCAACATCTACACCAAAACCACCTCTAATATCTGCTCGTATTCTATCTAGTGCTGTGTAACCACCAGCACTTGTAATTCCTGTCGTTGCCCCTCTCTGAGCTACTGTCATAGCACCATTTATAATTAAAGGCTCTACATTAGGTCTTAATGATTGCCCAGCATTTGCAAAAGATAAGTTTCCAGAACCATCTGTAACTAATGCTTGATTTGAAGTTCCATCTGCACTTGGTAATACAAATATTTGATCGCCTGTCAAAGCTGGAGCTTCAAAACCAACATAGTTAGCACCCTCATAAAATCTTAATTCATTGTTTGAGCCACCAATAGATAAGTTGCCAGAAGTTGTTAATGCTCCACCATCAGCAATCGTAAGTGCATCATCTCCATCTGTAAATTCTATTAAAGTTGTTCTTATACTATCTGCTAAAAAATACTCAACTGTGTCATTAGTTTGATCTAATTCAAAAAGTTGTATGTTTGCATCATTATCCTCATTTCTCATGTAGAATTTGTTAGTTGATGTGTCATACCAAAACTGGTTAGCAAATGTTGTACTCGGTGCTGATGTACCAGAGTTATTGCTTGATATAGCAGATAAAACATTATTCAAATCTGTTCTAGTGTTTGGAAATGTTTGGTTTGCTATTGAATAATCATGCTGTGCCATTCTTAAAAACCTCCTAAATTTAATTGAAATATATCACTCATTCTAACTGCTTTCAAGGAATCCAAATCCTTTTGCTACAAATCCAAAAGTCCTATCAACAACAGTTCCACTACTGTTCTTGAATCTTATAGTAAATCCTGTTTCACTTTTAGATACAATCTCATAAAAATCTCCTGTAGCAAGATTATCTGCACTTATTCCTAATCCCTCTAAAGATTTAAAAGCTGGAGAAAATGATACAGCTTTTCCACCAGATGCAGTTCCACTAGCAACATCATCTGATGCTATTGTTCGATCTGGCATATCAATCGTTGCTACTAACTGTGATATTGCTGGTGTAGATGTGCTGTTTGTAGTTTCCATTTTAACTCGTAATTTTATATATCTGGCTTTGTAATAACCCAANACATAATCTTGAAAGTCTGTGTAGGTAGAATTATCAGTTGAAGTTGATATTTGTACCACAGCTTTTACATCATCAAACTCTGTGTAATTACCATCAAATAAGCCCTCTCTTTCATCAAATACACCACCGATATTATCAAATAATGTTTGTGGAT
>FUFK010041764.1_pt1 | contig 12632 bp, 12 predicted proteins | sample 1021851 | NCBI WGS metagenome assembly FUFK01 (sample SAMEA51879418, study PRJEB19060) | metagenome
ACCACCATCGTTAGCAGCGTGGCTTTCCATCCGAATTTTCTAAATATCAAATACAGCAATAGCGCATATAACGGAATCGCCATCCATTTATCACTGATCGCGATCCAGAGCCAATCCCACTCTTCTGCCCCCAGGTTATTGAGATACAGAAAGAGTTCTTTGTCCAGGGCTACTAATTTCTCCATTTAATTTTCTTCGTACCTGCTTACTTCGCGGTCATAAAATTCAGAAGCATCTTGAATGATGCCTTCCATTTCACCAGATAATTCCTTTTCATCCTCTTTATCAAATTCTTCCAGCCATTCTACTTCGTCGTCTTTAAGATCGATGACAAAGCGTGGAAATTCGGTATGCACCACAAATATTGATTCAGGATAATCGGTATTATCACCTAATATGAACTTTGGTAATTCCATAGTTTATGTGTTTAATTTTGCTTCTTTAGTTCTAATCAATTTTCGGCTTAGATAATTGAATCGGAAATATAACATAATTGCTGAAGCCGTTAAACCGGCCAGTAAACCAAGCCAGATTCCCATACTACCAAGCCTTTCTGGCTGGCCGTAATAAAAACTCACCGGAAAGCCAATGATCCAGTAGGCGATAAAACAGAATACTGTGGGAATCTTTACATCCTGCAATCCTCTTAAAGCGCCAAGAATTACCACCTGTATGCCATCGCTCAATTGAAATAAGGCCGCTATTACGAGTAATTGTGCGGCAAGCGAGATCACTTCAGCATTGTCTATATAAAACATTGGTAAAATATCCTTCAGCAGCACAAATAAAAGTGCAAAAACAGCTTCAATAAGGAAAACCAACAGGAAGATCGATATTCCTATTCGTCTTAATTCCCTATATTTTTTTAATCCTACCTGATTTCCGACTCTAATAGTTGCGGTTACGCCCAATCCAACCGCGATCATAAAGGTCATACTTGCCAGGTTAAGAGCGATCTGGTTTGCAGCCTGCGGATTCGTTCCCAGGTTTCCAGCCAGAATGATCGTCCCGGTAAAGATGGCCACTTCAAAAAGCATTTGTAAAGCTGTTGGAAATCCAAGGGATAACAGTCTTTTGAAAATGCTCCAATTCAGCATTTCCTTTTTAGACCATTTAAAGTACTCGGCAAATTTGGATTTCCTACGGAGGATCTCCCAAACGAACCAGAGCATAAAAAATCTTGAGATCAGGGTCCCCCAGGCAGCTCCTTCAAGCTCCAGCCGTGGAAAGATCCAGATCCCGTAAATAAGAATATAGTTGAAAATAACGTTCACCACATTCGCCAGTAAGGTCGCATACATCGCATACCTGGTTTGTGAGAGTCCGTCTGCAAATTGTTTAAAAGCCTGGAAGGCCATTAAAGGCAACATGGAAAGAGCCACAATATTAAGATACGGAATGGCCAGATCCACTACTTCTGGTGGCTGATCAAGGTAATATAGCAGTGGTTTTGCGATGAGCAGAATGATAAATAAGAACAAGCCATTAAGCGTACAGAGAATAAGACCGTGGTGAAAATAACTTCGACCACCTTCCACATCATCAGCACCATCGGTTTCAGCAATGAGCGGCGTAATAGCAAAACTAAAACCTATCCCCAGAGACATCGCTATAAAAACCAGGGCATTTCCCAGGGAAACTGCAGCCAGTGGAGCGGCACCCAATCTCCCGATCATCAAATTATCAACAAGGCCTACCATTACATGCCCTAACTGCCCAAGCATCACCGGGTAGGCGATATTCAGGTTTTTACCGAATTCTTTCGTATAAGCTGATAATTGCAAAGCTCGAATTTAAGTTTGCAAAGGTAGAGCCTTTAAATATCTTTTAAAGAAATGACCTTAAATAATTCTCTTTCTACTTCTTCAATTGAGGTGTATTGGAGATAGATTCCAGTCCGTATTTATCAACAAGATAAACCAGGGAAGCCATTGTTGCCGCACCCAATTCCAGTTCTCTTTTATTAACCGCATCAAAAGTATCGTTCGCGGCATGATGATAATCGAAATAGCGTTGGGAATCTGGTCTCAATCCAGCCAGCACCGTATCGCCACCTTCAAGCGGACCAATGTCAGCTCCGCCACTACCCTTTTCAAAATAATGAATCAGGTATGGCTCAAAAAGTGGCTTCCAGGACAGAACTTTATCGAATTGAGAATCGCTCGCGTTAAAAGTAAACCCTCTTGGAGTAAATCCTCCCGAATCACTTTCAAGTGCAAATACATGATCTTCATTCTTTTCCTTTGCAACCTCAGCATATTTGTTTCCACCACGAAGTCCATTTTCTTCATTCATAAATAATACAACACGTAGCGTTTTTTTAGGTTGATACCCGGTTTCTTTCAGTAATCTAAGGACTTCCATAGATTGCACTACTCCTGCGCCATCATCGTGAGCACCATCTCCAAGATCCCAGGAATNAAGGTGACCACCTACTACCATAATCTCATTTGGAGTTTCAGAACCAGTAATTTCACCAATTACATTATACGACTGCACATCTGGAAAGTTCTTGCAATTCATTTTAAAATAGACCTGCAGGTCCTTCTGAATCTTTAGCATACTGCTTAAATATGCGGCATCGTTGGTAGAAATTGCCGCTGCCGGTATCTTTTGGTCTTCTGTTAACTCACCATAACTCATAGAACCGGTATGTGGCAAATCATCCATTCGAAGATTCATAGAACGAACGATAACGCCAACAGCTCCATATTTAGCTGCTTCCTCTGCCCCAGAATAACGCTGATCCACACAACCACCATAAGCTTCAAAAGTAAGTATATGATCTGCTCGCATAGGTCTGTTATAGAAAACGATCTTTCCTTTTATCTGCTCTTCCCCGTATTCTTTTAATTGCTCCAATCCCTGTACTTCTATCACCTGTGCTTTCGTACCGCCATCAGCCGTAGCAATAGAACCACCAAGAGCCGTAATGTTCACATTTCGAGTATCACCAGGACCGGTTTGCACGTATGCAAATTCCCGTCCACCACGAGTCCACTTTGGAACCATTACCGGTTGCAACCAGACTTTGTCCAGACCTAAATTCTCCAGTTCTTTTTTGGTATACTCCACCGCCTGTTCAGCATTGAAAGAACCTGATAAACGACCGCCTATTTGATTCGACAGGTGATCCAGCCATTCATAGCTTTTTCCATTTAGCAGCGACATGTCATAGATCTTCCTGATATTTAGAGAATCTGAAGATTGCGCGATCATTGCTGAATGAATTCCGAAGAAAGACAGCGCCAGGGTACAAAGTAATTTTTTCATTAAATGGGATTTGGTCGCAAATTAAAAGAATTTAAACAGTTCGAAAACCGAAGCTGCTATTTTTCAGCGTTTAATTCGTCTTTATACTGATCTAAATTTTCAAGTATTTCCGGAGAAAGTTCCGGCTCCTGCACCTCCGTATATTTCGAAAGTTCATCCTTCAGGATCTTTGCAACCAGGTATCTCGCCGTTGGTTTATCATCGGCTGGGATGATATACCACGGANCATTTTCCGTAGAAGTCTTATTGATCGCTGCTTCATAACACTCCTGGTATTTATCCCAGAGTTTTCTTTCCTTAAGGTCACCAGGAGAAAATTTCCAGTTCTTGCTGGGTTTATTAAGCCTTCTCAATAATCGGTCACGTTGCTCATCTTTGGAAAGGTGCAGGAAAAATTTGAAAATAATCGTTCCATTCTGGGCGATATGATCCTCAAAATTCCTGATCTGTTCGAAACGCTGATCCCAGAAATTTTCATCTATATCTTCAACGCTGTTGATGCCAGGAATATTTTCATTCATAATATACATGGGATGCACTCTTGTGACAAGCACATTTTCGTAATGAGTTCTATTGAATACTCCAAACTTACCACGCTCTGGCAAGGCGATGTAATGTCGCCATAAGTAGTCATGCTTTAGCTCCTTGTGTGATGGAGTTTTAAAGCTGTGCACCACGACTCCCCTACTATTAAAATCTTTAAAAACCTCCCTGATCAAACTGTCCTTCCCAGCAGTATCCATTCCCTGCAGGCAAACCAGCACGCTATATTTATGGTGCGCATAAAGTACATCCTGCCAGTCGCCGAGCTCCTTTCGTACATCTTTCAGTTTGTCTTTAATTTTATCTTCTGAAGCTTCCATCTCTATTTTTGTAGGCTTCTCTTTCAGTTTAATATTACCGGTTACTTTGAGCTGGGTATGGTCTATTTTCTTCATAAGATTATTAAATGAACCACTAAAGATACAATCTTTATAAAAGTTAATTTTTTTATCTTCGCCACAAATTCATTCGGCTTGGACAAATTAGAGAGAAAAGATATCATCGATAAGGTCACTACACTTTTAAAGGAGATCCCGTCTTCCATGGATATCGTAAAAAAGGATGGAAACCGTGACCAGAGATTTAGATACCTCGCTACGCACATGGTAGATAAAGCCATTGAGAAAGATGCACTTATCGTTTCTGAAAACCGCCAGGGTATNGCCATTCTTTTCAAAACCAGTAAGAAGGACAATAATATCTGGAAGGATCTCTGGTCTCAGCTTAAGCTGGTTGCTAATGTAACTGGAGTGAAAAATGCGCTGGACATTCTTAAAACACAGAAGTATATTAAGAATCAACGTCCACAGGAAGGTGAATATCTATACTGCTGGTTCTGGGGAATTCTAAAAGAATACCGAGGTGCAGATACGCAGGTAGGGAAGGAAATGAAAGATGTTTTCTTTAGAACTGCACACGATACAGGTCTGGAATTATATGCAGAAACCCGCGGTAGAACGAATGCTATCGTTTACCAACGGGTTGGTTTTGATCTTTTTCATGAATGGGACCATCCAAGTGGAGACACCATGTATTTCCTTAAATACGATCCTAAAAAGCCTAGAAATAAAAGACCTTAGAACCTGCTTCCGAAGAGCTCGACGTCTTCCCTGGTAATTTCCTTACCTCCAAGAATAATGAGCCTTTCCACTACGTTTCTAAGTTCTCTTACGTTACCACGCCATTCACTTTGCTTTAGTAATTCGATTGCTTCTGCAGTGAATTCTTTCTTATTAGTTCCCTGTTCTGTAGCGATCTTTTCACTAAAATGGTCTACCAGAAGTGGGATATCATCTTTTCTATTCTTTAAAGCAGGAACTTCTATAAGGATCACAGCAAGACGATGGTAAAGATCTTCTCTAAAATTATTTTCCTCGATCTCTTTCTTTAGGTCTTTGTTGGTTGCCGCAACTACTCTTACATCTACCTTGATATCCTTGTCACTTCCAACCCTAGAAATTCTACTTTCCTGAAGCGCTCTCAATACTTTTGCCTGAGCAGACATACTCATATCCCCGATCTCATCCAGGAATATAGTTCCTTTGTTAGCTGCTTCAAATTTCCCGGCTCTATCTTTATTTGCTGAAGTAAAAGCTCCTTTTACATGTCCGAAAAGTTCACTTTCTATCAATTCTGAAGGGATCGCNGCACAATTCACTTCTACCATAGGACCTTTNGAGCGATCACTTTTTTGATGCAACCANTGNGCNACAAGTTCCTTTCCAGTCCCATTTGGACCAGTGATTAGAACCCTTGCATCGGTATGCGCCACTTTCTCAATCATTCCTTTGATCCTGTTGATCTCTTCAGAATCGCCGATCATTTCATAATTCTTACTTACCTTTTTCTTCAGNCGGGTATTTTCNACAACNANTTCCTTACGATCAAGTGCATTTCGAACAGTATTGAGCAAACGATTAAGATCCGGTGGTTTTGAAATATAGTCGAAAGCTCCGGCCTTCATGGTATTTACGGCGGTATCGAGGTCACCATGTCCAGAGATCATTACAACAGGAATTTCTGGNTTGATNTTCTTAGTCGCTTCAAGTACTTCCACACCATCCATTTTCGGCATTTTGATGTCGCAAAGGATCAGGTCAAAATCTTCATTTTTCACCAGTTCCATTCCTGCAAGTCCGTCTTCAGCTTCGGTAACATGATAATCCTTACTTTCTTCACTCAGTATTTTATTCAGCACACGTCTTATGCTTGCCTCGTCTTCTATCAGTAATATTTTTGCCATTAGAATATTGTAAATTTTATTCCGCTTCTCGCGTAAAATGTATTTGTTTCATTGATTGTGTACAGATCCTCTCGATCTGCATCACGCAACCTAATATCGTTCAATAAAGTATGTCCACCATAAATATATAGTTTCAAATGGTCGGTAATACTATATTGATAACCTAAACCACTCAGCAATATTGTCATGGATATACTCTCTGCCTTTGGTCTATCGTTAAAAATTAAAGGCTGCGTATCAATATTTCGCTGAATATTCGCGAAAAACCCGTCCAGTGTAACAAAAGCCTGTAATTCGCTATTTTCACTAAAATGATATTTCATATTGGTCTTCGGAATTCCTACCGTATACGACCAGTTTTCTGCCCATTTTCTATAATAGCTTACGATAGGCAGTGGAAATGGAAACCCGGTAGTCGTACTATAACGTAACCCTAGTATTAGTCTCCAGGGAATTTCTACTTCCTCCTTATCTCTTATTTTTACAAAAAATACAGAACCAGTATAGATGAGATCATCCTGAAGAATAGTATTTTCTGAAAAGTTTGAAGCGATCTTCAATCCTCCTTCAGCTCCAAATCTCCAGTCATTACCAAACTTGAAAGTGTAACCTAAAGAACCGGTAAAAGACTGAAAACGGTCAAGATCTGTTGTTTGAAATCCTGTGGGATCTTCAAATTTAAAATTTACGTTCCTGTACTCTACACTCGGCACCAGGTAAGCACCATCTTTTTTCAAAGCAATGGGGTAAGCTACCTGTGCTCTGAACCTTCGGAAGGAATTATCTGAATTCTTCTGCGGAAAATAAGTGTATTCGATCCTGGCAAGATCTGCTGTCTGGGCATTCAGAAAAGAAAATCCCAGCAAACATAATATGACTATCCAGGACTTATGCATCATTCTCAGTAGTTTGATTATTAGGAATCTTATTCCCTGGCGGATAAAACATATGTACATCTCGCTGCGGGAATGGTATAGTAATATTATTCAATCTGAACTTATCGTTGATTTTAAATCTTAATTCACTCTTCACCTTAGGGTCTACAAAACTGTCTGACACATAGAAATGTAAAGCAAACATTAAAGCAGAATCTCCAAAATCTTCAAAAAGCACAAATGGCTCAGGCTTCTTTAAAATACCTTTCTGCTCCTTTGCACATTCCAGAAGGATTGTTCTAACTTTTTCAACATCACTTCCATAAGCAACGCCTACTTTAACCGATTCCCGGGTGGTCTTATGGTTCTGCGTATAGTTATATACTGTATCGCTTATAAACTTATGGTTTGGGATGATCATCACTTTATCATCTCTTGTAAGCGCCCNGGTAGTTCTTAGTTTAATTTCGAAAACCCTGGCTACCCGGCCATCCATTTCTATGATATCTCCAACCAGAAGTGATTTATCCAGAATGATAAAGATGCCTCCAATGACGTCCTGAAATAATTCCTGCAATGCCAGACCAAGACCAACAAATAAGGCGGCAGACGCTGTTAATAAGATAGTTACATCTACACCCGTCGAGCTTAAAGTAATTAGGATCACCGTAAGATATACAAAGTATTTGATGAATTTGAAGACGCTAATAAACTTCATCTTGTCTTCGTCCATCAGTTTTGAGGTGATGAAAGATCGAATTAATCTTAATGCCACGCTGGTTAACAGAAAGGAGAGAATTACGATAATGACCATTCCAACGGTGATCTTTACATCATCGCCTCCAATCTGATAACTGAATCCGGCATTCCAGAAATCCTGGATCAAACCCCAGATATCTTCCTCAATTACTTCTGTAACTTTCTCTTTTGTAGATTGATCTTCCTGCATTCTAATACTTAAGCCACTTATACAATTCTTTATAGCTTGGTTTCTTCCCGTACATCAAGATTCCGACACGATAAATTTTTGCTGATAACCAAAGTACTGCGAAATTGGTTCCAATTAAAATAATGATGGAAATTAAGATTTCGTACCACGGCACCCCAAATGGAATACGCATCAGCATTACAATAGGTGATGTGAAAGGTATAAATGAAAATATGGTTGATACGGTTCCGTGCGGGTTTTCCACCACGGAAAAGAAACCTACATAAATCCCTAAAATTAGTGGGAGAATAACCGGAAACATAAATTGCTGCGTATCAGTTTCACTATCTACCGCAGCTCCAATCGCTGCATAAACCGAACTGTACAGAAAGTATCCGCCAATAAAATAGATCACAAAGAAACTAAGCAGGCTGGCATAAGGTAACTTCAGAATATCGATCACCAGCTGATTGATCTTTGGATTCCCAGCATTTTCCATCGCCATAGTAGCCGGCGTCTGTGCTGCCATAGGATCAATGCCTAGGAAAGTCGACAATCCTAATAAAAGTACACTTCCCAGGACCACCCAGACTACGAATTGTGTAAGTCCNGCAAGACTGGTCCCCAAAACTTTACCCAGTAATAGCTGAAAGGGTTTTACTGAAGAAACAATGATTTCTATGATCCTGTTCGTCTTTTCCTCAATCACACTACGCATCACCATGTTTCCATAAATTATGATGAACATCATAAGCAGGTAACCGGCTGCACCACCAAAGAACATTTTAATATAATTAGACATTTTCGAGCTTTTCTCTCCCGAGAAATTCTGGATATCCACGCTAACATCTGCTCTCGCTTTATCAATTTCTGAAACATCGATTCCTTTGTCAATAAGCTGTTTACGGGTTAATTTATCTGAAATGGTTTTCTCTATATTCTCTATAGTTCCAAAACCCGGTGTTTCATTTCCGAAGAATTCGATTGTATCTGGTTTGCCACTAACAGAATTCAAGGGAGAGATATGGATGAGTCCGAAATATTCATTTTCCAGCACCTGAGTCCTGGCAAGTTGAAGATCTTTTTCTGATAGATCCAGATATTGAACCTGCTCTCCATCTTTAAATTCTTCAGCAAATATTCCTGTGTCATCATGAATTCCAATGATCTTTTGATCGGTACTATTGAGCATACTTAAATAAGCGATCAACATGATCATACCCACGAAGATGAGCGGACTCAAAAACGTCATCACGATAAAGGTCTTGTTGCGCACCCGGGCAAGATATTCCCTGCTAATGATCAACTTTAAATTACGCATTCTGAGTCACTGTTTTAATGAAAATATCGTTTACTGAAGGAATCACCTCAACAAAATGATTCACTTTCGCCTGGCTCAATAAATATCTAAGAAGTTCATTAGAATCGTCCTTATCTCCAACTTTGATGGTNAGTTTAAGATCGTCCTGTATACTCTTGTACTTAGCGGGCCCAACTTCAAATTTTGACTGTAAGTCTGCATACAAAGCATTTTTATCTGCCGTTTCCAGACCAATTTCGAAGGTGTTTGAAGTATATGCTTTTTTGATCTCGTTTATTGGACCATCCAGTAATTTATTCGATTTATGGATTAGTGCTATATAATCGCAAAGTTCTTCCACGCTTTCCATACGATGAGTAGAGAATAAAATAGTAGCTCCTTCGTCTCTCAATTGTAATATTTCATCCTTAATAAGATTCGCGTTCACTGGATCAAATCCGCTAAAGGGTTCGTCGAAAATCAGAAGTTTAGGTCGGTGTAAAACGGTGATCACAAATTGTACTTTCTGAGCCATTCCCTTAGACAATTCCTGGATCTTTTTATCCCTCCATTCCTCTATTTCCAGCTTCTCGAACCAGTATTTAAGTCTTTCCTTGGCTTCTGCTTTACTCAATCCTTTCAATCTTGCCAGGTATAGTGCCTGTTCTCCAACTTTCATGGATTTGTAGAGCCCTCTTTCTTCGGGGAGGTAGCCAATATGCGCGATATCATCTGGATGTAATGGTTTACCATCAAGATACAACATGCCCTCATCTGGCATAGTGATCTGGTTGATTATCCTGAGAAAGGTGGTCTTGCCTGCTCCATTGGGACCCAGGAGTCCAAAAATACTTCCGCGNGGGATACTTAGAGAGACATCGTTGAGTGCTGTAAATTTTCCGAAGCGCTTGTAGACATTCTCGGCAACCAAAAGATTATCCATAGAGTTCTTTATAATATGTTAAAGATATAGAAATAGCAACAGAGAAAAAGTCGATTAAGAAGATTTTATTATTCAAAAAAGTCCTTAAAAACAAAACCCACCCTCAATAAATTAAGGATGGGAAAAAAATTGCTATGAAAAAGAAAAATTATCGCTAAAAGACTTAGCGATAATCAAATATATAAAAATTTTCTTAAAATTGGATTTTATGAAAACATATCTTTTACTTTTTCAAAAAATGATTTGTCGCTTTTCTCTGGATTCGGCTGGAAGTTATCGTCATTAGCCATTCTCTCGAAAAACTCTTTTTGTTCTTTATTCAAAGTTTTTGGAGTCCATACATTTACGTGAACCAGCAAATCTCCTTTTCCGTAGCCATTGATGCTACTAATACCTTTACCGCGAAGACGTAAAATCTTTCCAGACTGTACCCCTTCTTCGATCTTGATACGAACTTTTCCAGTTACAGTATCGATCTCTTTTGAAGTACCAAGAGCTGCTTCAGAATAACTTATATAAAGGTCATAATGAAGATTGTCTCCTTCACGCTGCAAACTTAGGTGTTCTTTCTCTTCGATCGCGACCAGTAGATCACCAGGAACTCCATTACCAGGAGCATCATTTCCTTTCCCGGAAACCTTTAACTGCATCCCATCTTCAACTCCCGCTGGAATCTTGATAGAAACAGTTTCCTCCTTCATAATAAGACCCTGAGCATCTGCACCATCTGGCTTCTTGTCAATAATCTGGCCTGACCCACCACAAGTAGTACAGGGNGAAGCAGTTTGCATTCTACCTAGAATCGTGTTGGTGACTCTGGTTACCTGACCTGAACCGTTACAGGTACTACAGGTTTTATAAGTGGTTCCTGAAGCCTGGACTTTACGCTTCACTTTGATCTTCTTTTCACAACCGTTAGCGATCTCTTCGAGGTTAAGGCTCACGCGTATTCTGAGATTACTCCCTTTTGCACGTCTTTGACCTCCACCAAAGCCGCCGCCGAAACCGGAGAAACCTCCGCCGCCGCCAAAACCACCGCCAAAGATGTCACCGAACTGGCTGAATATGTCATCCATATTCATACCGCCGCCACCACCGAAGCCGCCGCCATCGAATGCCTGATGACCAAAACGATCATATTTAGCACGTTTTTCCTGATTTCCTAATACCTCATAGGCTTCAGCAGATTTCTTAAACATGTCTTCAGCTGAGGAGTCTCCAGGNTTCTTATCCGGGTGATACTTCAAAGCCAGTTTTCTATATGCCTTCTTGATTTCTGCTGCTGAAGCGTCTTTACTTACGCCTAATATTTCGTAATAATCTTCTTTCATACTATGTTTTTACAATTCTGTAAAAGCGTTTTTATTTTCCTGTAACCACTTTTGGATACCTGATAATTCTTTCTCCAAGCTTATAACCTGGCTCAACCACATCTACGATCTTTCCTTTAAGATCTTCTGAAGGCGCAGGGATTTGGGTAATAGCTTCATGAATTTCAGAATCGAAATCACTCCCCTGTTCTACGTCCATTCTTTCAAGACCTTTAGCTTTTANNGTTTCGCGAAGCTTATTATGGATTAATTCAACTCCTTTGAGTAGGTTCTCGTCACCAGATTTATTGATCTCGTTCATCGCCCTGTCAAAATCNTCCATAACCGGCAACATAGCTGTCATTACTTCCTGNTTGGCAGTTTTGAANAATTCCAGACGTTCCTTTGAAGTTCTACGCTTATAATTTTCAAATTCAGCAAAAAGTCTCAGAAATTTATCTTTCTCTTTTTGAAGATCTTCTTTCATGCGTTCTTCTTCGCTAAGTTCGTTATCGCTTGCTGTATCTTCTGCTTCGGTATCNTCACCGGCCTGGTCTACCTCATTGATCGCTTCCTCCATCGCATCCTCAACCTGGTCTTTCACTTTCTTATCTTCGTCTTTGATGTTATCTTCTTTTCGGCTCATTTTATAAAAAATTTACTTTCTGCTGCAATTGGGTCAAAATCATTGCCAATAAAGATGAAATGTCAAAATGTCACAGTAATTATTTAATAAAACTTTAAGAAGCATGGTTNGATTTTCAAATTACTTTTGCGCGGAATATAAAAAACTTTAACAATGAAAAAATTAATACTGAATGCCTTTGTAGTGGCTAGTCTTGGACTTGGTTTTACAGCATGTAAGAATAACAATAACGAAGCTGAAACTGCAGACGCGAAAGATGCGGCAACTGCTGAAGCTGAAGCAATGGAATATAAAGTAGATACTACTGCTTCNACNATNGAATGGCAAGGTTCTAAGCCAACTGGAAATCACACAGGAACTATTGCTGTGAAAGAAGGTACATTTATGGCTACAGATTCTACGATCCAGAGTGGAACTTTCGTGATCGACATGCAGTCTATCGAAGTTACAGATCTTGAAGGAGAAGAGAAGTCAAATCTTGAGGCTCACCTTATGGGAACTGTAGAAGGAAAAGAAGGTGACTTCTTTAACGTTCAGGAATATCCTGAAGCTACTTTCGAAGTAACTGGAAT
>FUFK010041173.1_pt1 | contig 12631 bp, 23 predicted proteins | sample 1021851 | NCBI WGS metagenome assembly FUFK01 (sample SAMEA51879418, study PRJEB19060) | metagenome
TGTATGCTTTCAAACCGATTTTTAATTGTTCAGTTTGTTTGCTGATACTATCAATCCAAGTTTGGTGTGTGGAAACAACTCTTGCTTTTGCCTCTCGCCAATTACAGAAGATTAAATATTCTTCTTTAGTACAAGCGATTGCTCTTGTTCTACAATGTGAAGTACCTATAACGTCAAGCAAAAACTTTTTGTCGTATTCACTTGTCATACCCGTGCTTTCATCATAACGACCTTTACCTAGAAACTTATTGTTCGCTTCTATGTGTTTGGTCTTATGTGGGTTACTATCTTTACCAGATTGCTGTGCAATTATATCTGGATTACAACCACCCTCTTTTAGTTCTTCACGATAGTATGCGTGTGCAAAGTGGTCGCTATCCTCGCCTCTACCATATTCACTACCATTGAGATTGCCATACAATCCAAAGTCAAAATGAGATTGCGTTTCTGTTGGTTCGCCCTCGTCATCAACATCTTCCGAGTGTGAGAAATAAAAGCATTTATCTTTTGCAACTACATCACACGGATTTCCGTATTTCTTTTTAAATACTCGTAAAGTATTTACATCTTCCATTGGGTATGACCTTTCTACAACTGCTCTTGCAAGTTCGAAAGTAGATTTCTGACCCTCGTTAAATTCTTCTCTCGCTTGTAAGAACGCTTGTCGTTCTTGCGTGTCCTCTTTCTCGAACACGTCTTTAATCCGATTATAGAGTTTGTTTCTATACTCGGTGTTCATACGTATTTTAGACATTATGTCCTTTCTGTTAGTTATTAATTATTTATAGGTTTATCCTATTGACAAAGACTTGTCAAGTGTTTATATAGAGTTAGGAATATAGCGAGGGGATGAATAACCTACGTCCCCTGTTAAAAGCTTGGGGGTTGTAAAATATATCCATCTCGAGGCTATAGTCCTTTCAGGTTTAAAGGCGTTCGGAGTGTGAGTATAAACACTAGAGCAGAGGTGAGCATACTGGAATAGGCCCCCAGCGAACCGGTTAATCATATGTGCATCCGGCCCTTCGCGCACTTACGCCCTTGAGCCCTGAATAGTTTGGTTATCATCCAATAGGTTAACCAGTGAGGATGGTGTAAAGCTTCTGGCGACTATTACCAAACTATTCTGGGGTCAAGCGTAGGGCGTTCTAGCTAGCGAGTAGTCTATTGCGCTTGATCAAACTTGAGCCCTGATCTAAGATTTGCCCTGGACTACGTCTTCGGACAACAGCTCCATCATCTTAGATCGGGGGTCAAGTTAGCTGGAGCAGGCTCCGTTAAATAACGCGGCTGGCTTCTTGGCCAAGTGACTCGGCGCAGGTTCCCCGTATGGCAAGAGCTATACGACGAAAGCGCCAAGCCACAAGCATCAAGCGGCAAGCATCAAGCTTGACAGATCCTGCAGCACAGGATATTATAGGATTAGAAAGAGAGGACATATGAAAAAAACAATAAAAATATCAGAAGCAGTTGAGCGTATGATCACTGCAATNAATATCGTGACAGGAGACGACGGCCAAAGATCTAAGAGGGCTGTAGTTACTTTCCTGGAGCTTTTAAAAATGGAGGACAAAGACTATGCTAAACAGCAACAGTACTACGGTTAAGAAGAGCGAAACCTGTGGTGAGCAGCTCAGGCGAATGTGCAAAGAGATTGCGGACGGCATCACCTACCCAGGAGAGCAGGACAGTGCCAGCGACTGGATGGAAGGTACCTACGATATCAGGTACTACGTGGACAGGGACCATGGTTACCTGGGTGCTGAGATCCTAGTTGCTGGAGGCGGCCCGACTGTGTGGGTCAACACGTATACAGGATACGTCGAAGGCTACTGGGGCGGGGACAAAGTACTTGAGCCCTTCATAGATGAGTTAGATCTCGATGGTTATTGTCAGGAGATGTATGGGTAAGAAGAAATTCGTAGCCAATAATTTTAGCGTGGATGCCTCCGGGCTCCACGCGGAGAACTCTGAGCGTTTTGTCCAGAGCGCCAAGCGGCAAGCTACAAGCCGCAAGCTTCAAGCTGCAAGCAGCAAGCCACAAGCCCAGAGCAACAAGCGTCAAGCTGCAAGCCACAAGCGACAAGCTTCCGAATAACTTTTCCCTCATAAAGTTTCCAGTCTCCAGAGACGAGAGACTTTACCAAGATATATGTACTTTCAGGATGTTGCACATGAAACGCAATTTGATGGGGTGAGAAGCGTATTTTATTACTGCGTGTTACCTTCAACTCAACTGTAAAAAAGTGTTGGTGTTTATTATATCCAAGCAAGTCAGGAAGCCCTGGAACTGCCAAATTTTCAATACGATTCCAACATATTGTTGGCGTATTTTTCTTCAATTCTAGCCACAATTTCCTCTCGGGTTTCAACGTAACTACAGCTTTTTAATTACCCTACCCATATGCCATTGTGTAGGCTCTATGGTGATAGCTAGTCTGTGTGTTTCTCTTACACCCAACAACTTATTTTCTAACAACTGTATGCCCTTGATGTCGTAGAACTCACCGTTNGGCAATACAACTTGAACCCTTGCGTTTTGGGCAACGTCNGCTTTCATGAATTTATCCAGTGCTTGTCTTAGTAACTTTCCTTGCATAGTATGGGATATCTTCCAGTCTCCCATCCGATACCCTATTGCTTTATACGGCACATTACCTTATATGTCAATGTATGGGTTTACCAAAAAAACTTACAGAAATGCAAATCAAGTTTGCACAACTGCTTGTAACCAACGAAGGTAGAAAGACTCCAACGGAGTGCGCTATCGAAGCTGGCTATGCAAAAGAGAGAGCAACTATCACTGCATCAGAATTACAATCACCAAGAAAATATCCATTGGTTGTTAAATACATTGGTGAGATTAGAGATGAATACAACAAGAAGTACGAAGTAGACTATGGTAAGCACATAGCTGAACTTGGTAAGATAAGACAGCAGGCATTAGAAAAAGGTGCTTGGTCTGCAGCCGTAAACGCTGAAGTAGCAAGAGGTAAGGCAGCTGGGTTGTATATAGAACAAAAGATTATTCGGACTGGTAAACTCGAAGATCTAACGTCTGAAGAACTAGAGAATCGAATGAAGACAATAATTGATGAGTACTCTCCAATTCTTGAGGGTGTTGATGAAAAAGAACTAAAAGAACGAGTGCTATCAAAACCAGAATCTCAAAAAGATTCATCATAACTTTATCTTTTCCATCTTAGATATAATTGATCTAGGAAAACAATTACGATCAGAAAACACAGCAGCTTCACTATCATAACTTGCAAACGTCCAAACATGTTTCTTATCTTTGTCGAAGATGTATGCTTGAGAAATCATAATCGCAGGTTTTAATTTTTTAACTTCATCAACGTCAGCGTGTCCTGCATCACCGCACGGATCATGCCAAACNATCTTGTANAAGTAATACTTCTTCTTACCAATCACTGCGTGTTTATATTTGCTCTTCTTCCTTCTCATTCTACTTTTCTACATATATAGATACAAATTTTCAATTATAATAAGCGCTACATCAAAATGAAAAAAATAAATGTAGAAATGTAGAAAAAGATACTATTAGTAAGGAATACCAACGGTTCTAGCTTCTACATTTTTCACTTTCTTTCTACATTTTTTTGTAGAAAGCTTAAATAAGCCTTATTTGACGCCAAATCCTTTCTACATTTTTGTGCGTCATTAGTGCCCATTTTTGTAATATTCACTCAATCTCCAAAGCCATTTCCATTTATACTGCCTAAATCTTGACCCATTTAGGACAAATTTTTGAAAGAATAGGTCAGGNGTACACATCAATATAACACCTTGTTCAATTTGGGTCCCGTGTATAGCGTCATGTGCCATAGCATATGCAACCATTTGATAGTAATAATCTTCTATCCATTCTTCTCTTTTAGGCTTGTTGCTTTGTTTGAAATCAATTATACTTTCGCGCCCNTGATAAATACCACAAAGATCGGTTTGACCNGCATACAATCCTGGNTAAGACAATACTACCTCAGAGCCCCATATCTCATCTAAATCACTAAACCCCTTGTCTCGTACCACTTCAGCCATTCTCTTGGCCTCTACGCCTTGCTCNGTGAGATCTAAGAGGTTCTTTCCGGCTACCATATATTCTAAATAATTGTGCATAGCAGTNCCTCTTTTGCCTGCCTCATTCTTGACACGATCTGCCTCTTTCTTGCCTTTTTTNGCAATCCATTTNGCAATAGACTCTCGCTTCTCGTCGCTCTGTGTAGCAGCTAGTATCGTGGTAACAGAAGGCAGCTTCTCGTCGCCCACTTCATAGTGTCTAGCGTCGTTAACTAGAGACCGGACAGACTTCGGGTATGTAAATTTTTTATTCCACTTCACCTTTAAAAAACTTTCTACAATGTTCTATATAATCTTTATCCATATCGTTAGAGGAGACACCACGTCTGGCACTCTCCCCTCTAACGCCAGGCGTCGTCGCGGGCCTTTCGGCACTGTGCTTAGGTCCAGTGGAACGCAATTCTGCAGGACTTGTACCCCTAGCCTGGTAACCTCTTACGGTCGCATTTTTAATTACAATTTTGTTTTTAATCGACATCGTTAGTCTTCCTAAAAAATCTTAACATTTCATGGTACGCAATAGCAGCGTTATATTTTCTATCATATTTCTTTTTATCTTTGACCACTTTGGGTCTATATTTTCTAGTTCTTAATTCTTTTGCAACTGGATTCTTACTCATCACCAAACCTTTCTTTATAAAAACCTAGATATCTCTTTGCAATCATAGGTGTTACAGATCCTTTCATATTGTTAGCTTGCCAAGAACAAAACATAGTATTCTTAGGACTATAAGGAAGGAAGCTATCTATTCTATCTCTAGAAATATTAGTATGACATCTTTTAACACCAACACCTTCACCATTACCTACGTTTCTAGTCATCTCTATATTTAAATAAGGACATCTAGTTCCGTATGTCTTTTGTTGTTCTTTCCAAACGTTAAAAAATTCTTCAAAATTTTCAAACTCATTACCATGTTTACTTTTTTTAACACCGTTCCACAAACCCATAAAATAACCATGTTCACTTTTTCTATAGGCTATAGCTTTTTCTCTTAATTTTGAGGTAGAAATTTTCCTGTATTTAGCAACTCGTGCAGTATCACAGGCAATACAATATGGATGGTATAAAACCTGTCCTTTAGCAGAATGATGTCTTTTNGCATAAAAATATTCTGTGTTTCTTGGAAATGTTTTTTCACANATCTTGCATGTTTTTTCCAAATTAGCTGTGTTAACATATANNTTTCTAAGACTCACGTTTATGATAACCAGTTCCTTTCTGTCTGTTAGACCATCTCTTATTCCAGGCATAACAGCTCATCTTTGAACCCATATGTTCCATCCAAGATAATGGAACATCTTTAGTTCTTTTCCAGTAGTATTTAATATCGTCAATTAGATCCGGTATAGTTTTAATCATANAATCTATCTCCGATACATGCGATGCCATACTTGTACGCTAACTTAGATACAAGATCCCACTTACCTTTTTCTCTGAGTCTTTTCATAATACATTTTACTCTGAATAAAAGTTTAGTGTTCACATCTCTCCTTCATTTCTAAATTGTTGTACTGCATCATGTTCTAGTTTTCTAACCTTTGCTCTCAAATCCAATATCTCATCTTGTTGCTTTTGATTGGCTTTGTGTAGCACCTCGTTTCTAAACTCTAGTGTTCTTATTCTTTCCTCTAGATCGTTTGGTAATGGTTCATTCATTTTTTACAGTTTTCTTTTGATATATTTACTTCGCCTTTTTCTTTTATCCAAACATAACTCCATTCAGAGTGTCCTGGAGTACATGCTTTACCAAACTGGACTCTATATGTACAGCTTGTTAAAAATAAGGCAGCCACTATGGCTAATATTATTATTGTCTTCATTGTTTGTTACCTTTCAATATAGTTTTTACAACAGTCGTTGTTGGATCCAGCAGGTCGTTTGGGTCAAAAGTTTTACTGCAACTTGTTATGGTCAAGACCACTATAATCATAGCTAAAATCTTCATCTTCCACCTCCCCGCTCGATTCACATTTCAAACATTGTATTGTTATTTTTTCTCTTTCGTGTTGGTCTTTCCATATCCTTCGATATCCATTACCAGCACACGCATCACAAATTTTACGCACCATTTGGCATCCATTTGTTAACTTTATCTCTTGCTTTCCTGTAGATATATCTTGGGTCATAACCCGCAAACATACACACAGTGCAAAAGTCTCTATTCGATAAGTCAACCCATTCAAAGGCTGATCTCATTTCTCCATAAGTTAATGGCAGAGCTTGTGCTCTTTTAGAGCATGCTTCGTATACTCCTTGAGACAAAACCGCTTTCCAAAGTTTTTGCTCTGGTGTTAGTTTATGCTCTAAGAACACACCGCTATTTGCTAAGTCTGCCATTTAACTTTCTCGCTTTCTCATTCACTAATGTTTTTACAACTTGACTACGACTTAATTTTACATCAGGTGTAATTTTAGTCTGCAGTCTTGTTATGGTCGCATACGTGTCATTATCGACCGTTATGTTTTTGTACTTGCTAAAGTCTGTCATAGCTTGTAACCTTTCTTTTATTATTTGTTTTTTCCAATATAGGACATTAACTCAAAATATACAAGGGGTCAAATGAAATTTTTACTAATAATGCAGGTGTGTTCGGCGATGCAGATGTCGTGTATGGACCCTATGGAAGCCGGCATGTATACGACCCATTTTGACTGTGCAACTGCAGGTTATCTTAATGCTATAGGTATGACTAGAGAGTTAGGTCAAACAGTAGTAGATAGAGAGAGAATAACTATAAAATTTGAGTGCAAACCAGTAAGTTCAACTTAATTATTGTGGTGGCTCATCACCACATATGTAACCAATAACCTGTTTACCCTTGTATTCGTGATAGTAATGATTACTAAACATCTTACGTTGTTTACGTTCATGTACTTTTACATTTTGTGTAAACCAAGATTCACAGCTATCTCCTGATACAACTTCAAAAGACTCCATTTTAATATCTCCGAATGTTGTTAAGAATAACAGTGTGATAATTACTGGTTTCATATGATAAAGCTCCCAAATATAAAAGCACTATATACTAACATACATAAGAGAAAAGCAATCCACCAGAAAAAAATAATAAAAGTCCACATTAGAATGATTCTAAACTAACGCCCCTGGCCACGATACTTCTTACGGTGAGGTTTACGTTTAGAAAATTTTTTAGCATGCTTACCTGGACGTTTCTTTGGTGTACGTTTATGATAATTATTTACTCCAAATAATGGTTTTTTCTTAGCCATCTTTTTCGTCTAGCTCTTTTGCTTTTTGTACAAACTCTCTGTCTTTCTCATCAAGTTTTAAATACTTGATAGAACCATTTACATACTGTCTAGTTTCTTCGCCACAATGTGTGCATTTATAAAAATCAGTTACGATTGCAACTAATAAAGTATCTTCCTCACAACTAGGACAAATACCATGAACAGTATCTATGTAACCTATTCTAACCATGGCTTATAAGTTACTTTACCTTCTTCTCTAAATGCTCTAAGTGATTGATTTCTATTTGCTTCTGTTGAATAACTACAATGTATCCAGCCTGAAGTCGGCTCGTTATCACGGTAAAATTCTAAGATGAGCTGGTCAAATTCTAGCTCATTTTTAATCCAAAGAGCTAGCTCTCTATTATCTACACCAGGTATCTCAAAGTCTGCTGCAGCTGCACCATCAAATGCTGTATGTTGGCTGTTGATACTGCTACCAATCTCTGTGCAAAGCTGAGCACAACGAAAGCCGCTAGATATAATTAATGGTCTATCAAAATGGGATCGCACCGGCTGTAATATATTTATAGCTAATGCTTTAAGATTTTCAATTTGCGCAGGATTAGGGTTATTATTAATCCCTTTACGTTCTGCTATCTGGCTCTTGGTAAGCTCGTCCAAGGTTATGTTAGCTGTTAACTTCATAATTTATTATTATCGTTTAACCCTACATATATTACCACACAAAGCAATATAAAAGCTATGATAGTATTTACTGGTATAAAGGGTTCCATTATGGCAGTATTTTAACAATTTTCTTTCTGTCCATGTATATCTCTGTTTGAGCTTTTACTTTTTTACAAGAAAACACAACTCTTTCAGGATTTACCTCGTTCTGCGCGATACGCTTTGATTTCAAACAATCGCTTAACGAGTTTTTGTATACATGTTCTATCATATTTCCGTTTAAAGTTAGAATAAGTGCGAATACAGTTTCTATCATTGATGCTTACCACTCCCGTTTCTAATTAATTTTTCCACATCTTCAGTTAACTTCTCAGTTCTTTTTTTTAAAAATTCTATGTTAACTGCGTTGTTTCTCATACCCTTAATTTCTTCTTCTACATCCTCTAATAAACCACTAACGTGTTCTACAATCATAAAAAGTTCTGCCTCTCCAGCTGATTGACCTAACTCACCTCTTGGATATTTAATTCTAAACTCTGAGTTAGCTTCTAAATCTTTTGTTATCAACTCTAGCTGTGTGCTGTGTTGATTAAGCTTTTCGTGAATGCCNAAATAAGCCCAGGTGCCGATTGCGATTATCGCGATCANNCTGGCAACCGTTTTCATAGGCATCTGTACAGCTGCTGATTCCGAGATTTTTAGGGCCATAAATTACTTATAGAAACCTTTAAAGATCCAATTAACCCATTTATTCCATAAACCTTTAACCCATTCCCAGGCTCTGCAACAAACGTTTTTACATTTATCCATCATGTTTCTTCTCCTCAATTTCGTAAAAGAAGTTGTCCGTATCTTCGGTCTTCCATTTACTTGTGTTTTCAACATTCCATTCAGATGTTTGCACTTTCCAATCTGGCACATTATCTTTAACAGTAAATGATGGGATATCCCATATACATCTATTATTAGGTTGTGCTGCATAGTTCCCGTCATCAAGAGCTATGATATGGGCACATTTGTGCTCGTGCGGTATCTCTGAATGATCCGTGTCTAGTATATTACTTTCAGGGTGAGCAAAGTCAACAGTGAATAAATACTGTCCATGGTGCCATTTCTTGTCTTTTCCTATGTATTTACCAGCTTGTCCGTCTAGGATATCCCAAGAATGAACAGAAGGATAATAACTGAAACAATTCCAAAGCTGAAGCTCATCAAGTCTACGTCTAGGAACATCTTCCGGTTTAAAACCTCTTTGAATAAAGGCAGTAATCGGGAGACGATAAAAGATTGCACCGTTCTCCATAATGGCATGAAACAAGATCGACTTACCTGTAATAGATGATATACCGAAGATAATACAGTCTTCAACTTCTCCATGATGTTTTTTAAGATCATATAAATATTCTCTCCTTATTTGAGCGTATGTTACAGGAATGTTTGCATTTAAGTAAGCCATAATTAATCATAAATATCACCCCAAGTTTTGCCTGATTCATAATCGACCTTATTGGGGACTTCCAACGTAACAGCATTCTCCATAATATCAATTATTTTTTTCGCCGCGTCATCAGACTCAACTGAAATGTCTAACTCATCGTGTATTTGAATATGTGGTATCACACCTTCACTATATAGATCAACCATAGCTTTCTTTGTCATGTCTGCTGCTGATCCTTGTATTAATTTATTTAAAGCTTTGTATGTAAAAGCTCTTCTAATTCTACCTCTACCATAAGTTCTTTCAGCTTCTTCATACTCCATGGGTTTGTGCATACCAAATTGAGCTGGTTCCCATTTATTAAATCTACATCTACGTCCTAACAATGTACCTATAGATCCAGATGTCTGAGCTGTTTTTGAAGTGTAGTTCATAAGATCTCTAACAAAAGGCACGTTTTGATGATATTGATTAAACAAATCTTCTGCTTCATCTTTTGTATTTAGTCCTAACTCTGCTTGTAGTTTAGCTTTACCCATGCCATAGAAAAGACCCAGATTGATCGTCTTGGCTTGTGTTCTAGATATGTTTGCCATGTCCGCAACAGTTTGGTGGAAGTCAACGCTGTTGTCTTTAAATTTATCTACTATGCTTGAAACAGAATTATCAAAACAAATTGGTTCAGTTGTTGCTGCGTAATGCACAACCAATCTTGGCTCTTGCTGCGAGTAATCAAAACATCCCCACTTGTGATCTTTTTCCGGTATGAACAAAGATCTAATCATTGGACCTAGATCTTTATTTCTTGCAGGTATCTGTTGTAAGTTTGGGTTAGAATAACTAAACCTACCTGTAACTGTACCACCTTGGTCAGATCTTATTGGGTTAATATCTGCGTGTATCCTGCCTCTATATTGATGTTTTAGTATGGTATCTATGAAGGTTGTGTGTGCCTTGTTAATCTCTCTAGCTTTTGCTATATTCTTGACCATCGGATGTTGATGAGTTGAAAGGAAGTTTTTTGTAAATGAAGGTGAGTTTGTTTTCTCGGTTCTGGCGTAGGATAAGGAAAGGTTGTCAAATACTTTGGCGATCGATCTTGCAGCCCATATTTGCACATCTATGCCTGTTTGTTTTTTTACTTCTTCTAGGAGTAGCGCTTCCTGTTGTGATAACTCTCTCTTCAATTTATGAGCACGTTCGACATCGACACACACCCCTTTAAATTTCATATCAATTAAACATGGAAACAACTGTGTTTCTAGATCAAATATGTTTGTAAGATTTTGTTTTGATATCTCTCTAGATAATACTTTAAATAATTCTAATGTAAGTTCTGCATCTTTTTCTGCATAGTTACCAACATACATCGCTGGTAATTTATATAATTCTTTTTTAGGATCTATACCCCAAGACTCTGCAGCTTGTTGTAAAGCTTTTTCATCTTTTACTTCTCGTAAGTAATCATATGATATACTGTTAAGTGTATACCATAATCTATTCTCATCAATCAACGATGCCATAACCATGGTATCTATAATGTGTCCATTGATGGGTATACCGTATGCTCTTATCCAACATACATCGTACATTGCGTTATGAAATATTTTTACAGCGTCTGTTGCACAAACTTTTTTAAACCACTCTAAAACAATTCTTCTGTCCATGTTACCACCACCTTCATGTGCAATAGGATAATAACCAGACCAACCTTCAACAGCTACAGCAAATCCCACAATCTCACCATGACCTTGTATAGCTCCAGATCCTTTTGATTTAAGATCAGGATCTTTTGTTTCTAAGTCAATCGCAATATACTTTGCATCAGATAAATCTGGAAAGCTTTCGGGACAATCCCATTCTGTTTGAGCTGTAAACATTATTTCTTTTTTGTATCTTTTAACTTAAGTATTTCTAATTCACAATAGTGAATTATCTTCTCTAAGTCTTCTATCTTATTTTTAAATAAATATCTACATACATATTTCACAACGCATCCTTGAAAGAATGAGAGATTATTTTTAGAAATAAACTCATACGGCTGAATGTGAAAATTCTTGTAGTGGCTCCCTCCAACCTGCCTTGATTGTGGAAATGCTTTTTCTAGTTCGTCTTGACTTGTCATATTATTGGTGCTCCTATGTTATATTGATACTCATAGTCTTGATTAACTATGAATAAGTTTTCTTTTGCTCTTGTTATACCCACAAAGAATGTACGGTGTTCAGCGTCGGCATCGTTCTGTGATGATTCGTATATGATTCTTTCTAAATCAGTAAACAAAACAACGTTATCGCATTCTTCACCTTTTACACTATGTATTGTAGATAATTTTATTCTTGCAGGTTTCATTAGATCATCTCCGTTCTTTAGAATCGTTCTAATGTAGATCTTACTGTTCTCTGGAAAGTTCAGTGTCTCCCAGCCGCCCGCTGCTCGCAACCCGTAGTGTTCTCTCAGACCTTCAATATTGATCGAGTCAACAGATTCTAGGGTCTTGTTGCTAGCGTATCCTCTTACAAGGTGTCCTTGTTTTACAGTAAGATAGTCCCACAAATCTTTTAAATCTTCTTTATTTACAAATGCACCTTGGTTTAATCTTATCCAAACTCTATATGCATTCAACATTCTTTTAGGTAATAGTTCTTGTTGCTTGGCATCAAACCGTAAATTTAAATCATACAGATGATCTTTTAATGCAGACAACATTTTATTTGTTCTAGTGAGTATCATCCAGTTACCTTTAGAAAAATCTATATCTTGAAAAGGTATGTCATCGTAAATATTACCTTCAGCATCTCTTGGTTCCCACTTCTTTTTTAATCTGTTTGTCATGTGAGGAAAGATAGACTCGGCTAACTTGTGTATCTTTCTAGGCACTCTTCTTGATTTTATTTGTGGATCAGAGACACCTTTTAAATTTATAAAAATATCAGGATCTGCACCTTGGAAGGTATAAATAGTTTGATCATCGTCCCCTGCAATGTATGAACGAGCACACTTACTTTCTATGTAAAAGAACATGTCCCACTGCAAAGGACTCAGATCTTGGGCTTCATCGAGGAAAACACAATGTAGTGGTGGACATTTGTCCTCCTCGACAAACTTGGAAATCATATCAGAGTATTCAAACATACCTGTAGATTCTTTGTATGATTGTAAGTCTGAATAGATTTGTTCTGTTAACCATACGTCCGTGCTGTAATGTA
>FUFK010049409.1_pt1 | contig 12626 bp, 14 predicted proteins | sample 1021851 | NCBI WGS metagenome assembly FUFK01 (sample SAMEA51879418, study PRJEB19060) | metagenome
CACGGTCAGAAATCGATTTCTACCGATTTACCCGAATCGATGTCATAAACCACTCCTCCACCGCTGGAAACTGCTTTACCCGTGATGGCACTGATGGTGACATAATGGGTGACCATGATCACCCGTTCTCCTGCAGTTTGGATTTCCTTCATTTTCCCCCGCAGCCTTGAAAGGGTCTCTTCTTGATTAACAATTCCCTGAAAGAAGGAATTCAGTCCGGGTTCTTCAATGACCGGGCCGAGGTTCAACAATTCTGCGGTTTCCAGACAACGGCACCACTGGCTGGAGTAGACTTGATCGAATGGAATTCCTGAATTTTTCAGTAACTTCCCAAGGTTTCTGGCCTGGTTTCGTCCCTGTTCATCCAGGTTTCTTTGGGTGTCGCANCGGCGGAGCTGAAAATGATCCGGGTCCCCGAANCCCGGAGCGAGGGCATGNCGGATGAACAGGATATGGCCGAATGNACGTTCTCGAAAATCGTCCAATCCGATGCCAAANGTNNTGAAAGGNACANNNAANCAAATCAGGAAGANTAAAGATTTCATNCCCTGATTTACGTTTTACTGGGAGCCACTGGTTTAGAAAAACTAAAGACTCATGCAAAGATCCAACGGGAAACCGCTAGAAATCGGCCTGCTCGTTTTTATGGTGCGAGTTCTTTGAGGGCTTTGGTGAGTCTTTCCAGTCCGGTCTGGACTTCGTCTCCAGTGATGGTGAGAGGCGGAACGAGCCGCACCACGTCCGGCCCGGCGACCAGGATCAGCACCCCATGATTCAGTGCGGTCGAGACGATTTCNCCNGCCCGNCCTTTCCATGCCCCGTGGAGCACACCGCCGAGCATCAGTCCCTTACCACGGATTTCACCAAAAAGATTGAGTTCATCGTTGAGGGAATGCAATCTTCCGCGGATGGCTTCCCCCTGTTTGANGANATGGGCCATCATCTGCGGTGTGTTGATCTTTTTGAGGGCAGCACGGGCAACGGAGGCGACGATCGGGTTTCCTCCGAAGGTCGTCCCGTGATCCCCGGGTTTGAAAGCCTGGGAGACTTTTTCGCTGCAGAGCATGGCGCCGATGGGAAGTCCGCAGCCAAGGGCTTTGGCCAGGGTCAGCACATCGGGAACGACTCCCTCCTCCCATTCATGGGCAAAGAGTTTTCCGGTTCGGCCCATTCCGCATTGGATTTCATCGAAGATCAAAAGCGCCTGATGGCGGTCACAGAGTTCCCGGAGGTGTTTGAGGAAGCCGGGACGGGCAGGATTCACCCCGCCTTCGCCCTGAAGCGGTTCTACGAGCACTGCACAGGTCTGGGGCCCGATGGCNTTTTCGGCTTCTTCGAAATCGTTGTAGGCTGCATAGCGGAAGCCTCCCGGAAGGGGGCCGAATCCCTCCTGGTATTTTGGCTGCGAAGTAGCGGTCACCGTAGCCAGGGTTCTGCCGTGGAACGATCCATCAAAACTGAGAATCTCGCGTTTATCTTCAGGATGTTCCAGGTAAGCGTATTTTCGCACCAGTTTAATCGCCGCTTCGTTTGCCTCTGCTCCGGAGTTGCAGAAAAAGACCCGATCCGCAAAGGAAGCATCGACCAGTTCTGCGGCCAGTCTGACCGGAGGTTCGGTGAGAAAAAGGTTGCTGGTGTGCCAGAGTTTTGAGGCCTGTTCCGAGATGGCAAGCAGCAGTTCCGGGTCCTGATGGCCGAGACTGCTGACGGCGATGCCGGCACCGAAATCGATGTAGTCTTTTCCCTCGAGGTCCCAGATCACTGCACCCCGGCTGCGCTCCAGCACCATCGGTTTGGGGGGGTAGGTCGGAAGGTAGACTTTGTGCGACAATTCCTTCAGTTCTTTCATCTTTTTCTCCATTTCATCCTTTTGCTGGTCTACATCCCCGGCCTCGGTTTCGTTTTCTGTTTCCTGCATCCGTTCCTGAACCGCTCCCTTGAAACTGAGCAGACGATCACGGTTGGCCATGCAGAACTCCACGAAGGTTGCTTCACCGACCGCGATGCGAATGAACCTGGGAAGCATCCGGTGAAGACGCATGAAGGTGGTGCGCATCACCATGTCGTTGTGGATGGCGTTTTTCGGCAGGCCGCCCAATTTTTCGGAAATCAGTTTTTGAATTCTTGGAATCTGGTCTTCAAGCAACATGGTTCAAGAGGGGGTAATGGTTTCAGGGAGATAGCATCGGTGCATTGCGTCCCTGGATGGGATGATCAGCACACATCCTGGCAATGATGTCACCGGCACCAACAAGATGGTTTGATTTTCGTGCGTAAAAGAAACCACCGGATTCGGAAATCAGAGGTATCGTCCCGTTTCTGGGATCTTCCGCGTGGGGGTCGATCAGGTCTGCCACGGTTTCTCCGGGATTTATTTCTTCGCCCAATGGTTTCCGGAAAACCGTAATTCCTGCCTGGGGAGAACATAACTGTTCCAGCCCCTTGAGCGGTCTTGCAGGCCGAGAAAGTTCCGGAAGGGAGCCGGGATTTCCCAAAACCGCCTTGCGACGCTGAAGAAACCGGAAAAGATTGGCTGCATCGGCAGAAGCAAGGTCCTGACCGACGTCCTGTCCTCCGCGAAGCTCGATGGTGGTTGCATGGCAGCCCTGGAGGATCGGGTGTTTCGGGTAGGCTGCAACCAGATCGCTCCAAGGACGGGAACAGGCCTCATCGAAGGGATCCCCCCCGGAAACACTCTCCAGCAGGACCAGTTCGGCTCTCAGTTGGGAAGCGAGGTCTGAAAATTCGGGCCAACTGGAGGGACTGGTGTAGAGGTGAAGCAGGGCGATGTCATCACAATGNAAATCGATGACGTAGTCNGATTGAATCCCTTCTCCCAGCAGATGCTGTTTCATCGCTTCAGCNGGAGTTTTGGGCTGGATTTTCCCGAGTTCGGTCAACGCAGACTGCCGGATCAACTCCCGGTTTTCTGAAGCCTCATCATTGAGTTGATCTTTGACCGTTTCGACAAGAGCCTCTGAGAGGCAGGGATAATCGCGGTTGAAATTGATGCCGCTTTTGCTTTCAAACCGTCCCTGCTGAGTGCCAAAAGTCCATTGCGAAAGCCCCATCGGATTGGCTGCNGGAACGATGATGATTTCTCCACGGATGTGACGGGCACGATCTGCGGTATCCAGTAAACGCATCAGATGATGAAGCACAAGCATCCCTGGGATTTCGTCGGCATGGAGGGATGCCTGGAGATAAACCCTGGGACGGGAACCGGGGATTCCGTAGCGGAAGTGTCTGATTTTCATCTCTGCCCCGGGCATGCTCCAGGGAAGGATGAAATCGGCTACCGCTTTGGTGGGAAGATCTTCCAGTTTTCTGTATTCAAGATGGGTCATCAACCGGTTTCTAGACGATTTTTCGTTCAGCCAGCCTAGTCGAAGCCTGGAATATTGGCAATTCAAAGCACACTGAAGTATGCTCCGTGCTTGATCCCAATCCCAGAATCCTGAATCCATACATTCTATGAATCCTACAACTTCTGCGTTCAACGAATACTCCACCATCCGCCGTATTGCTTTGCGGTCGCCTGAAGAGGCTTTCCAGGGACAGCAAAGGATCGATGAGCAATGGAAAAGACTGCATTACACATCCAGACCNGATTTCGAAACGGCCGCACAAGAGCATCGACAATTCCGGGAGATTTTTGCTTCTGAAGGGATTGAACTGGTCATGATTCCNGGGTCATCTGAACTTTTCCTCGATTCGATCTACGTCCGTGATTCCATGATCAATACCCCCGAAGGATTGATTCTCGCCTCGATGGGAAAAGCAGANAGAACCGGAGAGCCCAGGGTTTCAGCAAAGCATTTTGAGTCCTGTGGTTTTTCCATTTTGGGAAGCATCGAACCCCCCGGGAAGATTGAGGGAGGAGATCTGGTTTGGCTGGATCAGACCCGGTGTGCCGTTGGTTTGGGATACCGTACGAATCAGGAGGGGATAAGACAGCTTCGTGAAATGCTTGGTCCGAAATACCAGGTCGAAGTTTGTGTCCTGCCCCATCAGCAGGGACCTGAAGGGGTCTTTCACCTGATGTCGATNCTGAGTCCGCTGGNTCATGACCTNGTGCTGGCCTATTCCCCGCTGATGGCTGTTCCTTTCAGGCAGATGCTGGTGGAGTCCGGCATCCAAATCATCGATGTTCCGGATGATGAGTANCTCCGAATGGGCTGCAATGTCTTGGCGATTGCTCCCAGGAAATGCCTGATGCTCGAGGGATTGCCGAAAACAAAAAGTCTGCTCGAAGAAAACGGATGCCAGGTCATGACGTACCAAGGCCGCGAAATTTCTGAAAAAGGTGAAGGAGGTCCCACCTGTCTAACACTTCCTCTAAATCGAGAAAGTTGAGTCGAGTATTGTCTTAAATCGATCCGAAAAAATTTGCAGTCCTCAGAACTAAGAGGATTCAAACTTAAAAACTGATTCGCTCCACCTGCTTCAGATTTCGAATCCAGCTTCAGCAACTATTCGTAAGTTTGGAAAAATTGTTGGAGTCTAATCATGAAAAAAATNTTCATTCCCTTAATCGCTTCCATGTTCTTCTTTTCCACCTGNGCNAAAGAAGATGAAAATGATCCTGAAAACGCTTCAGTAAGCCTTAGTGACAATGCAACCACTTTTTCAGTGACGGTCAGTTCAGGGAAATACTACCTGGATGGATCGTCAAACCCATCCCTGAAACTGAAGCGGGGTTATGTCTATTATTTCGATGCCACTGACAGTNCCACCANCANTCACCCCCTNTTACTTTCCACCAGTTCCAGNGGAGGTAANACCANTGGCGAATACACCAATGNGGTCNCNAACAGCCAAACCNNNAANGGAACTCTNACCTTTCAGGTTCCTTCNGATGCCCCCTCGACCCTGTATTACGTTTGTGGTAATCACAGTGGGATGGGAGGAGAAATCACCATCAGCGATTAAAAGAACCTGCTTGAAATCGTTATGCTCCAANTTCNTTNTGAAAAAACCTGGATCAACCTCAAANCAATGATTTTTCAGTTTTTCACTNTNGTTTTTTGAGCAAGCGATGATGCTGCAACAATAACTCTTCATAAAAAAACTCCATGGAAAATTATGAATCCAAAGTCTGCACCGCATGCCGTGCGGATGCACCGAAAGCCACCCAGTCCCAGATCGAGGGCTTCCTCAACGATTACCCGAGCTGGGAACTTCAGGATATAAATGACGTCCCCCAACTGATGAAGAGTTACTCCTTCAAGAACTACCTTCAGGCCGTTGAATTCACCAACCGGATTGCGGAACTTGCCGAAAAAGAAGGGCATCATCCTGCAATTGTATTAGAGTGGGGAAAGGTACAGGTGAGCTGGTGGACCCATAAAATCCGCGGACTGCACGAGAACGATTTCATCATGTCTGCGAAAACAGACCAACTCTTTGATTCCATGTAAGTCAGTTCGAATCCATTCAAGAAATGGAAATTCAGTAAGTGGATTTCAATAGATNCCCNCNTNAGNATTCATGATCCATTGGCTCGACCACAAGAAATCCGGAAAGNTTTCCGAGAAATCGTTTGTCATTGAATCTGGATCCAGTTCTCTTCCGGGTGTTTTTTGGCAGGGCTCTTCTCCATCCGAAAAAAGTCCCCTGGTTCTGTTGGCCCATGGTGGAAGCGGCCACAAAAGGAGTGAAAANATGGTGGCCATGGGCACCTGGATCAGTGAAGGATTTGGTTGGAATGCGGTTTCCATCGATGGTCCGGCACATGGAGACCGTGGACCTGTTCAAAAGAGTACCGATCCTGCCTACCGGGAAATGTGGCAGCGGCCGGATGTTGTTGNAACGATGGTCGAAGACTGGAANTGCGTCATCAATGCATTTGTTGAACTNGATTCAACAGACCNGGAGAGAATTGGATTCTGGGGCTTATCGATGGGAACCATGTTCGGAATTCCCTATGTTGCATCCGATTCGAGAATCAAAGCAGCGGTTCTTGGAAAATCAGGCTTAACCGGATCCAGCGTGGAGCGGAGCGGAATAAGACCTTACTTCGAAGAATCTGCTCCTCAGATCATGCAGCCGGTACTCTTTTCAATCCAATGGGACGATGAGCGTTTTGACCGGCAAGGGCAGTTGGAGTTGTTTGACCTGATCGGATCCAGCGATAAACGNTTGCACGCCTATCCTGGAAGGCACCAGGACAGCGGACCTGAAGCCCTCCAAGTTCAGGCGGAGTTCCTCAAACGTTATCTGGAATAGTCTGATCAGANGANTTCTGGNTGTATTANAGAAGTANGANNTTCACCCGGGAAAATCCCTGAGGATGCCCGCCACACAAGCCGTCAGCTTTTTCCCGTAGGGAATGTGTAAAAATTCATTGGGTCCATGCGCGTTGGAACCGGGGCCGAGAACTCCGGTGATCATGAATTGGGTCTCTGGAAACTTGTTTCCAAGCATCGCCATGAAGGGAATGGTTCCTCCCTCGGAAATCGAGCAGGCAGGCTGCTGAAAAAAGATTTCCGAAGCCTTCTGCATGGAATCATTCAACCAGTCTGCGGTTTTCGGGGCATTCCAGCCAGCCGCAGCTTCATTGAGCTCGAGGCTGATTTTTGCGCCGTAGGGTTGATTTTGTGTGAGCACCCTTTCGATGGCTTTTCCTGCTTCGGTGGGGTCCACCATCGGAGGAATCCGGATCGAGAATTTCAATGAAGTGAAGGGACGCAGAACATTCCCTGCATTTGAGGCAGGAGGCAGGCCTTCGGCGCCCACAATGGAAAGGGCAGGTTTCCAGGTTCTTCTCAGGACTCCTTCCAATGGATCCGCAGTCGAAGGGCGCATGTCATCGATCCAAGGAAATTCTTCCACCACCTGTTCTCCCAGGATCCCGATCATTTTGCTGGTTTCTTCCACGCGGTACTCAGGAATCGTTATATTCAATTCATCCAGCAGCATTTCTCCCGTATTCTCGTCTTCCAGTCTTGATAACAGTTGTCTGGCAATCCGAAAGGAAGAGGGGACGTGTCCGCTTGAAGATCCTGAATGAATGCCCTGCTTCAGAACATCGACTCTTAAGGTTCCGCCGATCAGTCCACGGAGTGAGGTTGTGGTCCAAAGACGCTGATAATCTCCGGTTCCGGAATCAAGGCAGATGATCAGATCGGGTGAGCCGATCAGATCTGCGCACAAATCCATGTAATGGGGAAGATCGGGAGAACCGCTTTCTTCCGAAAATTCGATGAGGATCAGGATACGGGGCAAAGCAANGTTTTGCTCCATCAGTGCATTGACGACGGTCAGAGAGGCAAATAGGGCATAACCATCATCGGCGCCTCCTCTGCCGTAAAGCTTGTTGTCTTTGAGAACCGGTTTCCATGGACCTAAATCATCATCCCATCCTTCCATTTCCGGTTGTTTGTCCAAATGCCCGTACATCAGCACATTCCCGTTTCTTTCTCCGGGAAGGTCGATCAACAACAGTGGGGTGCGGCCTGCGGATCGCTTGACCTGAATCTGTGCCTTTTCAGGCATATTGCTTTTGGACCACTCGAGTGCAAGTTGAAGTGCCTGTTCCATGTGACCCAGTTCCTCCCAGGCCGGTTCAAAGGAAGGAGATTTATTCGGGATTTTGATGTACTCAACCAGGGAAGGAACGATGGACTCATCCCAGGTCCGGCTGATGCGTTCCTGAAGTTGGGATTCGTTGAAGGATGTCATCGATTTTAATCTGNATAAAGGAATCTAAATTGGGTTTTTCCAACGGTCATCATCTGTATCAACAGGCTAATGAACAAAGGAAGCAGAAAGGGGTTCAGTAGAATGAATTCAGTCCGTTAAAGGTTCTTATCCTTGTTTTCAGAATCAAGGGTGTAGCGGAAGGTGCAGCAATCGGCACCTTCCATCAATGTTTGTTTTCGGACCAGTTTCAANTTCGGGTCAAAGCCCTCGCAAAAACTGCCGTCCCGGTTGCATGAGAGCAAATGCCCGATTTCCTGCAGACCCATCTCCCGATACATTTCTGCATAACGGCAGCGGTTGACATTAAAATCAAAGCGCGTATCGCTTTGCTGAAGAACTTCCATTTCCAGGGCCCCTCCAGCCTTCCATAATTCCATCAGCTCCACAAATTGATCCATNGTAGACAAAGAGGCATCGGTTTTTTCACGAAAATGCTTTCCTTCTTCAATGGCCGCCTTTCGGATTGCTTCCTTCAAGATGGAAGCTGCTTTTTCAGAACCCACCTGTTCCACCATCTCGCGGAACACCGGACCTAAGACTTCGGCTTGGATCTTTCTTTTTTCTAAAATCGGAAGCTGTTTCACGGATTGATTTGTGGCTCTAAAGCATTCAATTTTTCGAGGTTTCCAACCCCAAAATAACCTTAGCGGATTCATCCAGGTTTAACCATGTTTTGTATTTTAAATGATCAAACTGGGACGTTTGCTGGGGGTGTTCGGATGCCGTGTAATAGGCATGAATCACCCTTCGNGATTGTCCGTTGAGGTTTTTTTGACCGCCATGCCACAAATGGGCATTCATCAGAATCACAGAACCTTTTGGAGCCACAACACTCTGTTCTTCAGGATGAATGTCATTCGGGTCAGTCAATTCCGGAGGATTTAACTGATGCGTTGAAGGAACCACTCGAATGCAGCCGTTATCTTCCGTGAAATCGTCAAGCAGCCAGATTGAATTGAAAACATGAAACCTNTGNTCATAATCCTGTTTCCAATCAGCATGTAATCTTTGATACCCATTTCCTTTCGATACATCTCTGGCATTCAAGGATGATAATTTAAAATCTCTTTGTAGAACGTGTGCAACCGCACTCAAAAGTTTAGAGTCGAGGTAGATATTCTTGAAGATTTCACCTTTGTTGACTAAATCGGAAAGTCTCCTCGCGCCTGGTTCCTGTCCAAATTGGTTTAAGTTGACCGAATCATTCTGTTTCTGTATTCCTGCGGCAGGACCTTCTTCCAAAAATATGCTTTCTACGGTTTCGATCAATTGTTCTCTCAACGAATGAGGAAGATGATCAGGAATGACAACAAAACCTTTTTCATCCAACTCTTTTCTCTCTGAATCATTCAAATGTGTTGCAGATACTTTTAATTCGTTGAGTACTTTTTGAAANGGTGCTGAAAACATAGAAATCAAAGAGAAAATGAATGAATTTTTAGATCCAAAACAAAAGCTCACCGGCTATTAAAATTTCTGAGCTTAATGGATTGAATTCTGTGGTTGAAGTTATTTGCTTCATGTTTTTTTCTTAGGAATTCCATTGAACCTCCCAGCCATCCTTTCTCAGGATCTCGGCCACCTTCTCCCTGTAATCCCCCTGAATCTCAACCACCCCATCTTTCAGAGAACCTCCGGTTCCTGTTTTTTTCTTCAACTTGCCGGCATAGGCCTTAAGTTCACTGGGATTCATTCTCAATCCTTTGATCAGGGTGACNGACTTGCCTTTCCTGCCTTTGCTGGTCAAAGACACTCTTACCGTCTTGAGTCCGTCCTTAGGATTCGCAGAGGGATTACAGGAACAGGCATCCAGGGGTTGTTCACATTCAGGGCAAACCCTCCCTGATTCAGAGGAATAAACCAGACTGGCTTTGTTCTTTGGCATATCGTTATTCTGAATGATGAGACCTATTGCTGATGGATCAAAGTGCTGAACAATCGGCAGGCTCTTGAGTTAAAGGTATAATCATGTCTTACCAGTGAAACACTTCATCATCGATGCTTNATAATCAATTAGAAAATCAATGGAACAAAAAGCAGTCTTAATCGGGGCAACCGGTTTGATCGGATCGCATTTTCTGGATGGTTTGAAAGATAACGATGATCTTCAGATCCATGCCATCACCAGAAGAAAGATCGATCATCTGGAGCAGAAGGGTTTTATCGGGCAATCAGTGTATGATTTCAAAGACCTGGAAGCCATTAGACCAGNACTCAAANCAGACATNCTCATCAGCACCTTCGGAACGACGATCCGGAATGCGGGATCNCAGGATGAGTTCGTGAGAGTGGATCATGACATTCCTTTGGAAATTTCAAAAATGGCCAAAGAGGAGGGATGTAAAACCATGATTCTGGTTTCTTCAGTCGGAGCAGANTCCGGNTCCAAATATTTCTATACAAGNATGAAAGGTCTGCTTGAAGAGGCAATCAAGGATTTGGAATTTGAAACCTTTCATATCATCAGACCCAGTCTCCTGTTAGGAAACCGAATGGAGTTCCGTTTGGGAGAATACNTNTCGAAGTGCATCATGGGGCCTCTNGCNTTCATGATTCCCTGGCAATACAGGCCGATTCATGCCGGCACNGTCGCAACTTTCATCAAGTATCTGATCAAGGAAGATTTGCAGGGAAACTTTGTTTGGGAGGGTCAAAAACTCTTTCACCCGGAATGATCANAAAAGCAATAACGATTGATGAAGGGTGTTTTCAAAAAAGATCCATNTTTGNTGACGTGCGTTTCGNNTNTNAGAAAACGGANCTTTTCTGTTGATAACTTCATCTACCTTAATTAATGGGAGTGAGGAATCGTTGCGTTTATGGAAAAAGCTTTGATTTCTTTAATCCACAATTCAGAAAGCGTTCGTACTATCAAGCATGAAAAATCCGATACATTTCTTTCATGCCAATGGTTTCCCGGCCGAAACCTACAAAGAACTTCTAAGTTTAATCGATGGAGATATCCAAGATCCCCTCAGTGTTATCGGGAAGCAGATTCCTGAGGTNAAAGANGGTTATCANGAATTTACCGATGAAATCATTGAACATGCTTCAAAGACTCATGGAGAAGGTATTGCTATTGGTCATTCATTTGGAGGGACCCTTTCTTTACTTGCTGAAGCAAGAGAACCCGGACTCTTTAAAAACATCATTCTTCTTGATCCTCCAATTTTCAGTCATGCCAAGAGGATCATCCTNAGTTTCTTGAGAAAACTGGGGTTGGAATATCTTGTCACACCCGCCAAGAAATCGATGAAGAGGCGAGAGTCATTCAACAGCAGAGAAGAAGCACTCGATTACTTTTCTTCTAAAACCCTTTTTAAGGAGGTTCCCAAGACCACCATTGAGCATTATGTACAAAGNGGGCTAGAAGAAAGAAACGGGACTTTTCAATTAGTGATACCNAGGCAAAGAGAAACTGAAATCTTCTTAACCCTGCCTACTCAACTCCCGCGAGAAATTAGAACAATCCAAGGCGATCTTATCTATGCGGATAANGTAAGACTTCTGGATGATGATGATTTAAAGTGGTGGGGAAAAGCAATGCCTGAAATCTCCAGGACTCCTTTTCAGGGAAGTCATATGTTTCCTCTNGAAAAACCCAAAGAACTGGCCCAGAAAATCAACAGTATTTTGGATCGAAACCTNTANGCAGANNGAACTGTGTGATGAGGTTCGTTCTGGGGTTAGAAATCTGGTGATNGAANAGTCACATCATTCATAGCTGATTTAAATTGAATCTGATTTGAACGGTTCAGATTTAATCCATTCCACCGTTTCTCTGATCATTGTAGGGATGTCTCTCATTTGAACCCCAAGACTGTCTCTTCTTGAAAAATCAAATCCGGTCGGCTCAACTGCGGGCTCCGTAATGGGTTCCGGCATTTTCATCCTGGGGAATATTTTTTGGAGTTCTGCATAGATATCCTGCCAGTGCCAACTCTCATAAACCCCATAGTACCTTCCTGATGCTTTTGGATTTTCATAGGCAGCGAGAAAAAGAGATGCGAGATCGTGTAAATGACTCATAGATGTTGAATCATTCGGAATCTTTTGATGAGGCGGCTCTTCACCATCAATGAGTTTTTTTAACCAGCTATGAGGGTTTCCTTTCATATGTCCAGGTAGAATGACTGGCCCATACATTCCAGTCGGAAGAATAATGGAAAGCCTTTGTCCGTTTTCAGCAGCAAACTTGATTGCTGCCTTTTCCATCACAGTTTTCGTTGCGGAGGTGTATTTTTTCGCCCTGCATTGTTCGTTTTCATCAGACCAATGATCTATTTCATTCTTGATTGGTACAGGAGGAATTGGGTTCGTACTGCTTGTGCTGCTGCAAATNACAACATTNTTCACTCTCTGCTTTGCGGCAGCATTCATTATGTTTAGGCAGCCATTGACTGTAGGCATGATGATTTCTGCATAACCCTGCTCATCATCCATCTCCCGGGCGGGTTTCCCCGTGGGACCTTTGTAAACGGGAATCAGGCATGCGATGAAAACACAATCGACATTGGAGAATGCATCATCAAATGATGCTTTNTCCGCCATCTCAGCCTCGAACAGTCTCAGGTTTGCTTCTGCATTGGGTAATGCATTCAGAAAAGTAGCTTTGCCGGGAGCATTGACGTCTCTCAAAGTTCCATTGACCTTGTANCCTCTTGCTAGGGCTTCTTTCAGGACATTTGAACCTAAAAGCCCACTGGCCCCCACGACACACACTGTTTTGTTTGAATGGTTCATGTTTCGTTCATCAATAGATTTGGATCATGTTCATAAAAATCCTTTCATGACATGATGCACCCTCAAGATTTGTTTTCGAATCTCTACTCTTCAGAGATTTCATACCAGCCCGAGTTTGAGCAAATAACTCAGTTGTGACTCTGTTTAGATTCTGACAAATCAACCGTAGTTGCTTATTC
>FUFK010045384.1_pt1 | contig 12625 bp, 8 predicted proteins | sample 1021851 | NCBI WGS metagenome assembly FUFK01 (sample SAMEA51879418, study PRJEB19060) | metagenome
TCATGATTTAGCTAAAAAGCATTTTATAGAACATGGATTTGCAGAAGGGAGAGTTTTTTAAAATAAAGCTACATCAATAACTTTTTATTTTTGCTTCTAACCAAACTAATTTTATAAAAACTTGTTCACTTTAAAAAGTTCTAAAATTATTTTCAAATAACTTAGAATCGTATGGGAAATTTGGGGAAACTTAATAATTATTCTATTGGATGTTATTTATTCCTCATAAAACTTTTTATGTATTAAAAACTTGTTTTCCCATCTGCTANACGATAAAAAAAAACATATGCGTTTATTCTAAAAAAGTTTGTTTAAAAAAAAGACTAAAACAATAACTCATAATAGCGTCAAGAGAAGAAAAACTCCAACTAAAAAAAAAGTTTATTCCAAATCTAGAAAATTAGACAAAAAGGAAAAAAATTATTCTTTTTCTTTATCTATTTATTCCTCAATTCTTATTTTTATAGGTTTCATAAGTCTCTCTCTTGCAATATTTTTTCTTGTAAAGCAATTACAACCTTTAATCAATAATGAAAGATTGAAATACTTATGTACATATCAACTTGGAAATAAAAAAAGTCAGAGTTATAAAGATTCAAAATTGAAATTAGAAAAGCTGGTAGGAGATAGTGATAAATATTGCAAGAATTTTCTTATCCCAAAAGGAAANAAAAGATTTGGATTTTTTCGAAATATGGGAGATATTCTCTTTAAATTAATTTAGTGTTGAAACATATGTTTCGGGAGCANTAAGTCGTATTTCAAATCCTATCACCCCCGATTTTCATCAATAGATTTCAGCAATCCCAAAAATGATTCGCATTGCATCAGTAATATTTTTGGTTATTTACATAAAGCATTTTATAATTTTTAAAAATATTAATGAATTAGAACTTATAGATAATTAATATAGAAGCTGATGGTTGAAAGTTTGAATAATTATCTAATTCTGAATTTATGTTTCTAACAGCTGAATTTATTTCATTCTTAACAAAATTAGGTAATGGATAATTTGATTTATGATNCCATTGAACATCATTAATACTAATATATTGAATACCAACTAAAGCTCTTAAATTAAATCTATCGTTTACATATTTCTCTATTCCTAAGCTTAGTTTTGGAGTCAAAGTAAAGGTATTTGTGGAAACTCTAAGCTCACCACAAGAACTACATCTTATTTTTATATATCCTAAATCATAATAAAGCCTAGATAAATCTATATTGGAAAAAGCCATTAAGCTATTTAATCCAATCTCTGAGTTAAGAAATAGATTCCAGTTCAATTTTTCTTTTTTATTCAGGTATTTGCTAGCTGAAAAAGTAACTCCTCTTATAAAGACATCTACTGGGATTGTCTCAGAGAAACCAGCATCAAAATAACCCGGCATATAATCTAGGTAATTTAATCCAAGGCTCCAAAAAATCTTTGGATTAACCTTTCGATCAACTCCAAAATATATACCTTTTTCAGATAAGCCATAGTTTATTGAATTAATCTTGTTTTTATCTTCGGCTTTTATATTTGGCATCAAAAATATAAGAATCGATAAAGTTTTAAAAACTAAAATATATTTAAAAAAACTTTTTATATTTTTATCCATCCGATTAATTCAAAATTTTATAGAAGAAATTTTTATAAATTAAAAAAAATTCTTACTTATTAGTTTAAATTAATTTAACTTACTCTTCTTAGTAATTTTTATTTAAATAAAATTTTAAGTCGCTACTTAATATATTATTTTAATAATATTATTTTGAACCCAAGAGAATGGCTGACAACGTTAACTTAAACTATCCTTCTTTCGGTGAAGAAGCGTACATAGACTATATTTGGCCAATATTGTTTCCAGATATTAACTTAGATAATACAGTTGGTTCTTCAAGATTACTTAATAATGCTTTTGGCACATGGATAGGGCCAGAAGAGAATAATGAAGATTATGAATCAATTTCAGCAACAGATGTTATCTTAGATTTTTCCTACACCGAAAACAATCTTAATCTAAATATTTCCTTTAATGCACAAGTTGTTGAAGAACACGATTTGATTTTTAATGGTTCGTTCAATACTTCAATTAGTCATGAATTTGATACTTGGAGATATCTTGCAACTAATCCTGATTTAATTTCTAGTATAGGGACCGATAAAGGTAGAGTTGCACAACATTATTTTCAAATTGGAATAGATGAAGGTCGTACAGTTCATGACTTTAATGAATATGACTATGTAGCTAGCAATCAAGATTTAATTCCTATTTTTGGTTTAAATCCCAAAGAAGCTGTACAACATTATGTTGAATACGGATTTAATGAGCAAAGATCAACGTCACAATTCAACGAATTAGTTTATTTGGCAGCAAATCTTGACATAATAAATTTAGATTATTCCACTTCCTATCGATATGATGAAGATGAGACTTATGTCGCTTGGTCTGAATTAAATAAACATGCCCAGAATCATTATATAAACTTTGGTTATTTAGAAGGAAGGAATTCTAATTTAAATACTTTTTTACAAGCTGTATCTGTATCAGGTAAGCAGGCTAATTTCAATAGCTATTCAAATTCGGTTCTTAGTCACTATGACTTGCAATCTCGTGGAATTGTAGAGGATTATATTTATTTTGACTATAACAGCTATCTCGCCTCAAATCATGACCTTCTTGCAAATGGTCCTGATTCTAAGTTAGGGCTTTATCATCATTATTTAAATTATGGGAGAAATGAATCACGTAATTTAGATTCATTTGATGAGTACAAATATCTTGCTGCAAATCATGACTTGATAAATAGCTTTGGTTCAAATGGCAAATTAGCTACAGAACATTATGTTAATAGAGGTTTTTCTGAAGGTAGAAATTTAACTCCTTCATCTGAATTTAACATTTTTCTATCTGGTTATTTAGTTAGTAATCCTGATGTTCTTGATAGTCTTTATAAAGATGTAGATGGGCTTTATAATTCGAATGTTGTTTATAGTTTGTTATTTCATGACTTGAAATATAGCGACTTATATTCCAATAATACCTTTGGTTATGATTACAGCAAACACTCAAGCTTAACTCATTACTTTGAAAATGGATATTTAGAAAATAGACAATTTGATAGTTTCAACAATTCAAATTATCTAAATTATTTAATTAACACTGGAAAATATAATTATTCAATGGATGGTGAAAACTATTTCTTTAATCCAAGGGGGTACACTTTGAACAGTTATTTTTCTGGTAGTGATTATGAATTAGTAGCTTCGCATTTCATTTACGATTATGTAAATTTTGATGATTCTAGTTATTTAGCAAGTAATAAAGACCTGATTTCAAATTTGGAGGGTATTAATAGCAAATTCAATATTTTTAATCACTATATAAACCATGGCCATAAAGAACAACGAAGTCTTGATAATTTTGATGAATATCAATATTTAGCAAGTTATCATGATTTGATTTCATCTTTTGGACTAAACAACATTTCTTCTGTAACTGAACATTATGTGCAAAGTGGATATTTAGAAGGACGAATAGCCGATAACTTTAATGAATGGGGATATGTTGCTAGTTATAATGATTTATTAATTGTTATGGGTAATAATACAAGCGCTGCTACGGAACATTTTATAACTTTTGGAATGTTAGAGGGTCGAAGGACAGATATATTTAATCCTGAAGAATATCTAAATAAAAATAGTGATTTAAGAAGTTTTAATCATTACGAGGCAACCAAGCATTATGTAGAACATGGATTTGCTGAAGGAAGAGTTTTTTAAAATAAAGCTACATCAATAACTTTTTATTTTTGCTTCTAGACCAATTAATTTCATAAGAACTTTTGCCTTACTAGCAAAAGCTGAATAATGAATGTGAATGTATTTAGAAGTTGAAAAGAGATTTTATTATAGGGACAATATTTAGTTTTTGCCTCTATGGGGTTGGACAGGAAGTTAGATACATATCATTTAGTTTTCAAATTCTCTACCAAAACCATCAAAGTTAAAAGAGTAGATTTTAAATTTCAATCCACCTTCTTGTGTATCGAAATTATAATCAAGAGCAATATTATATGCTCTCCTGTTCCAGGACAAACTAATTATTGGATTAATAAATTTATCATCATCAACAACTTGATCATCTATATTAAATTCTCCTTTGAAATTGACTGCTAATGCGGAAAAAAGATGCTGAGTTGCATTAAATTCAATGACTTTTTTATCAACTACTTGATCAAAACTAAAAGGGCTTTCGCCTCTATTAAATTTGAATCTAGGGTAAAGACTTAATTCTGTATAGTCAAAATAATTTCTTTTGAAATCTCCCAATACTAATCTGGGACCAGCTTTTATTTCATAAATAACTTGTTTACTATTATCGTCGTATCTAAAAATATCTAAGCCTGCTGAAGTTAAAAAAGTTAGCCCAGGTGTGATTACGGTAGGTGAATATTTATGATCTTTATAAATATAGTTTTCTACTGAAGGTTTCCATATAAAAAAATTATTTGTTTGATTAATTTTAAAATCAAACCTATTTCTTTTAATTAAATTAGAACTATCAACTCTTGAAGGAGATTCATATTTTCCAAATCCAAAGGAAATATTTGTTGTTTTGGAATCATTTTTATTAAATTTTTCTTTTTTAACTTTAAACCTTCCTCCGTAGGCACTGTGAACTATTATCTCTCCTAAAGAACCGTTAAAAGTTTTATCTCTGTAAACTCCAAACAAATTAAAGTCGCCAGAATCCGAAGAGTCAAAAGTTTCGTATTGATATAAGTTCTTCATTAAAAAAGATTCTATTTTTATAGCACTATCCAATTTTTCTGGATCGAGAGTATTAGTTTGTGCTTCAAGTAAATATTTCCAATTACCTATGTTGCTCTTTAATGATGATCCTAATCCAAAGTAATCTAGAAATTTAGTATCTTGTTCAATTCTTTCACTTAAAATTGATTCATTAACTAGAGGATAACTTTTAGTCTTCCCTTTAAAAGCTCTTTGTATATTAAAAATGGTTTTAAGCTCTAAAGTTGTATCCTTATTTTTGCCTAATTCAAAAGTATCAAAATTTCTGAAAATATAAATCCCATCATTATCTTGTTTATCATATCTGGCTCCCCATCTAAAATTTGAATTTTTATAATTGTTAATCCATAAAGGTCCTAGCGGAACATGCAACTTATCATCTAATACTAAAGTTGACCATTTACTTCTTATTTTTTGCGCATTATCATTAATAATTAGTTTAAAATTCCTATTTTTTACTACTAGTTGCGGTTTATTAAAAGGATCATTGGTCAATGATAATTTTTTTGCAGACCATATATTGTCATTAATTTCTATCTTTTTAGAAATAAATCTAATTTTATTAAAAGAATTTAAATTAATACTTATCGAGCCATTTTTAAATTCACTTTCAGGCTCAAGGAAATCGTCATCTAAAAAAGTGGCACTTAGATCAAGATTAGATATGTTATCTAGATTAACTTTTGTAATTGTTAAATCTTTATTGAAGTCTTCATCTAATATGTTCTCACTATTTTTAAATATATCTGAAAGAGTTTTAAAGCTTGTAGTTCCATATGCTTCTAAAATAAAACCTTTTTTTTCTTTAAAATTATATTCAATTGTTTTAGCTTTTAAAAATTGAGTTTCAGTTTTAAATAAAATATTTCCATTAATTGTAAGTAACTTTAATTTTTCATCATATGTAACTTTGTCAGATACTAGAAACGCACTTTTTGTCCTTACTTTTACTTCTCCTTCAGCTATAATTTTAGATCCTATTTTAGTTTGCATTACAGATTCAATATTAATTGGATTAATTGTATTTTGATCAATTTTTGAAGTATCATTTTCGAGACTTACAATAAATTTTTTAAGGAAAGAATTTAAATAACTTTGCAACTCAAAATAATTATTACCTTTATTTTGACTATGTACTGAATAATTATTCAGATTTTTAAATTTAAAATTATTATTTAAATAATCAGTATTTTGAAATTTGATTTTTCGATTGTATCTTAATGTATTTGCACCAACAACTGGTTCAATTAAAGCTGAAAAAATTAATAGAGCTATCCATAAAAAATTTTTATTCTTCAAAGACAATTGCAATTTCTATTTAAATAATATCCATACTAAATAGAAAACTCCCCCAATCAATGCATAAGTTTTGTAACAAACATCTATGATATGTTATTTTTCTCTAATTTCATTAATTACCAAAAAGACTAAAAATTAAATATTTAAATTGAGAGATTAGAGTGATTTTCTATATAGATATTTTTTGGTAATGATAAAGAGAAATATCAATAATTATTAGTATTCAAAAAATTACTGTTAAATAGTAATATACAACATATAAGGTAAATTAAGATTCTGAAGATTTCTTATATTATCATCTATTTAGGAAAATTTTTTGTTTCAAAATTACTCCAAAAATATGAAGTTTTATTATGGAATTAAAAAAACCAAGTAAGTTTTTATTAATCCTTTTAGGCATAGATTGTGTTTTTATTCTTTTAAGTTTTTTTGATAGATTTTCTGATTTAAACTTTAGTAATTTTTTAGTACAAAGTGATGGTCTTTATGCAGAGAAATTTCAATATTTAAAGTTCTTAGGGATAGCATTATTAAGCTTATTTTTGGCAATAAAGAGAAAAGCAATCCAATTTTTTATTTTTATGATTATTCCGCTTTATCTTTATTGGGACGATTCAAGATCATTACATGAAAATTATGGGACCAAAATCGCAAATTTTCTCCATGAGGGCAGTCATATTGATACCCTAATTAGCAACTTTAGATATCAAGATATTGGTGAGATTATATATATGTCATTAATAGCCTTTGCTCTTCTTAATATTTTCTTGATTTGCTATAAATTGTCAGATGAATTCCAAAAATCTTTTTTAAAAAAAATATTAAAACTATTTTTAGTATTTGGTTTCTTTGCACTAGTTATTGATTCAGTACATCAATTATCTGGAGGAATCATATATGATTTAATTACGATAATTGAAGATGGTGGAGAAATGATCCCAATAAGTTTTATGGCAGGATACTTTTTTGAATATCTAAATCAAAGAAGAAATAAACGAACTTAAATTTTACAGATATCAAAAATAACTCTTAATTAAAATTTTACTTGGATAGATAAACTGAATACTAATCACCAGAAAATTCAAAAAATTTACATGTTTTTGTAATAAGCTTGGCAAATTATCGTAATTCAATTATTGCCTTTGATTCTGTCATAAAAGCCACCACTCAACATTACATTTCTAAGGGTAAAAAGAAGGAATTTATCTCGATAACTTTATTGAATGGGGATATCTTTCCAGTAATAATGATTTATTGAAAGCTTTTGGAAATAAAGAAACATAATTTTCAAAGCATTATTTTTCTTTAGTGGTGAAGAAGTTAGAGTGACAAATTTGTTCAAAGTAGATTCTTACTTAAGTAACTATGCTGATATAAAAAGTGCCCTTATATATGACAAATATTAAACTAAAAAGCATTTTGTGAAATATGGATTTTCTGGAGTAAGACTTTACTAAATTGAAATTTTATAAATTAGTAAATAAATATTCTTAAGAAATCAAATTTAAATTATGAAATTCTGAGAATTTTTTCTTTGAGCTTACTTATTTTTTTTTAANAAACGAATTGGCTTAGTAATTTTCCATGAAATTGATGAAAAGATTTTTTTAATTGAGTTTTCAAGAGATTGTTTTTCATTTACTAGAACTTGTATGTCCTCTATTAGAACTTTTATTTGTTCAGTGAGGAATCGTGTTTCTTCTTTTTGAGTATTAAGAGAGTCTTTTAAAGATCCTATTTCTTTTTTCTGGCTATTTTTGTCATTCTTTAAATTATGTATTTCTTCTTTATGCCTTTTATTGTCATTATCTAAAAATTCTATTTCTTCTTTCTGAGTATTAAGAGAGTCTTTTAAAAATCCTATTTCTTTTATCTGGTTATTATTGTCATTCTTTAAATATTCTGCTTCCTCTTCTCGAGACTTTTTTTCCTTTTTTAAAACTTGTATTTCCTTTATCTGAGTAATATTATTATTCTTTAAAATTACTATTTCCTTTTCTTGAGATAAAATATCTTTTTTTAGAAAATTTATTTCCTCTTTCTTATTATTATAAAATGCTGAAGTATTGAAAAATAGTTTTGAATTTTGTAAATGATCATATAAATCAACTTTAGAACCAGATACGAATTCTTGAACATTAGACTCTAAATCTGAATAATGCTTTAATTCTTGATAGGACAAATTAAACCCATATTCTTGAAATGTATTTTTAAGAAAATCAGTATAGTTAATATATGTTTCATAAGTTTTCTTTTCTGGGAAGCCTATTCTCTTAAAAATGGACATGGTATTAAAAAGTGCTCTAAAAAGTAAATAACCTAATTCAACATCTGTTTGATATTCCCACTCCATATCAATTGCTTCATAATTTCCTTCATTATTTATTACCAAGTTTTGAGGGATTACATCAAAGTACTTTCCTGGAATTTTCAAACTTAGGTTAAGGTTTTTTTTAGGAATTTCTCCAATAGCTCCCATACTTATAAGAGCTTCAAGATATAAGTCTATGAATTCTGAAAGTTGTTTATATGTCCAACCATCTTTTTTTATTATTTCTATGTAAAAATTTGATAGCAAGTCTCCATTACAGTAAGTTGCAGATTCTGGAACTGAAAATTTAAGCAGTTCTGATTTTGAAAGTGATGATCTATCATTTAATGAGCAGTAAAAGATCCCTATGTCATTAGAGTTTTTTTCAACAAATAATGTTTCTTTACAAAACTCTGGCAATCTATCAGTACTGTAGTGGTAGCCAAGTATTTGTGGATCAACGGTTTCTAAATTATCAGTTTGTGCAATTACTAAAAAAGAATTAGCCATATCTAACCCAAATTTATTTGAAATAAGATCTGGGTAGGCCAATTCCATAGAGAAATTTGTAATTAGTGGAACTTGTTGATCATGTCTCACACTTTGACTTGCCAAAGCTGCTGCATCAAATTCAGAGTTTAACAATCCTTTACTTGTGAGAATAGATACTGGAAGTTTGTAATCTGGATATGGTGCAAGAAACTCAGTTTTGGGAAAATCTGAAGCTTCAATAAGTTTCTGAAGCTGTTCTCTTCCGAATGTCATAGCTTGATTTCGGTTATATCCTCCTTCAATTCCTATCATTGGAATCCCAATATGATCCTCTGGGAAACCTGCAAAATATTTAAGACCAAATTGATTTTCAATAGCTATTATTAGTTTTCCTCCAGGTTTAAGCATTTTTCTCACTCTTTGAAGCATATCTAAATGAGGATTTTTGCTTTTAATGAATAAATTTGCATACTCTAAAACTCCTATGAGTGTAATAACGTCGAAAAGTTGAGTTGTATTAAATTGATCAAAACTTTCACTTAAAACAGTAACATTTTCTAAATCGCGGGTCCTCGAGCGGGTTATTGCAGCTCTTCTATTGCTTCCTTCAAGTGCCAATAAATTGACACCTAACTCACCTATATATCTTGTGATTGCTCCACATCCAGAACCTATTTCCAGAACATCATGCGACTTAATTAAACATGATTTTAGGGGTCTCATTAAATTTGCTCTTTTGCTGCTTAAATGATAAGTGGAAGGCCAATCAATCATATATTGTTTTAGTTCATTAGATAGTACAGATATATCATCAGATTCTTCTATTACTTTTGCAATTCTATTTTCTACTTCATCACCATCAGAATAATGAATACTCTCAAAATCAGGCCTACTCCAAATTTCAAATTCATCATTAAGAATATACCCAGAATTTATTAAAAAAGCCTCATTAGATTCTGGGAAATCAAACCATCTTCTGCTTTCGTTAATGCCAAATTCTAAAAAATGTTGCTTAGCATCAAATCCAGAGATTTTTACATCAGGATTTAACTTGTAGTATTTCTCATCATCAAAGTCTTTTGGAATATGTTTCATATTTAACCATCAAATTCCTTTCTCTAGTTATAAATATACATTTAAATTCATAGAGAATATAGGCTCGTTATTAAAAAGGAATATATAGTTTTTAAAGTTAGTGAATATACAGTTTAAAATTTTAGAATATCCTTTTTTGTGAGTACAATAACTCTTGGGTTTAGTCTATTAATGGCAAGGGATTTTTAACTGACAATTTTATCAAAAAAAAAATTATATATAGTTTTATCCCAATATCAGTTTTTTAAAGGACACTTTTTTATGATTTATTTTGATAAATTGAGGATAAAAGATAAATAAGGCAAAATAGTCAATTTGTGAATATTGTTTTTAAACCTTTTTTAAAAGAAAAATTATAAAAGTTTTAATTTTTGAATTTATAAGATAAAAAATATAATTATATTTAGACCTTTCGCCAAACTGCCAAAAGTTTTCCTTGAAAAATGACTTTATTTAAATTTAGTTCAATCGGATCATATTTTGAATTAGCCGCTTCCAGGAATAGCTTTCCACCCCTTTTAAAGAAATATTTCAACGTTGTGCCCATTCCAGGAACTAAGGCACTTACAATATCTCCATTTCTAAGAGAATAAGAATCAATAATTGGTTCCATTAGGACCATATCTCCATCTGCTATGCATGCATCAATCATTGAATCCCCATTAACTGTTAATGCAAAAACATTCTTCTTCTTCAAAACATCTGAAATATCCAAATTTTCATTAATATCGTTAAATGTCTCTATTAGTCCTCCAGCTGCAACAGAACCCATTATTGGAACACCTTCAAGAATTTCATCAACTAGTTGAAGAGTTCTAGCTTTTCCTTCTTGCCATGATATAAAACCCTTCTCTTGAAGGTGCCTCAATCTACTTTGAATAGGAGCTGGAGACTTTAATCCCATAGCTTTCATCATTTGTCTTATTGATGGGCTATGCTGAAACTCTTTAATGTAATTCTTTATCCAAGAATAAAGCTCATTTTGAGCATCAGTAAGATCATACTTAGAGGCACTTTTCATTCAAAATAATTACAAACTAATACAAATGTACCGATTTAAATACGGAATTGCAAGAATCATCAGGAGAAAATACAAGCTAATAGTGCTTGCTGAGTATGAAGCCTGTTCTCCGCTTGTTCAAAAATCCTGCTTTTATTACTATCTATTAATTCATCAGTTATTTCCTTATCTCTATAAGCAGGTAAGCAGTGTAAAACAATTGCATCTTTATCTGCTTTATTTACCAATTTTTTATTTACCGTAAATCCAAAGAAATCCATATCTTTTTCTTCTTTATAATTTTCTTCCCCCATAGAAGACCATACATCAGTATAAATTACATTAGCTCCTAAAACAGCTGTATCTGGATCATTATTTATCTTTAATAAACTCTTATCTGCATAAATATCTAATGCTTTCTGAACAATATTCTTATTAGGTTCATGACCCTTCGGGCATGCAATTCTGACTTCAACCCCTAACAAAGCTCCACATAAAATGAGTGAGTTAGCGACATTATTACCATCACCTATAAACGTCAAAACCACATTTTTAAAATCTATGAATTCCTCCTTAATTGTCATGTAATCAGCCAAAGCTTGACAAGGATGTTCTAAATCTGTAAGGGCGTTAATAATTGGCTTAGAAGACCACTTCGCAAACTCATCCAAATCTGACTGATGAAATGTTCTTATCGCAAGAACATCGCAATATCTACTTAAAACTCTTGCCGTGTCTCTGATTGGCTCGCCCCTTCCTATTTGAGAAGTAGTTGGATTTAGGTCAACTGTAGTTCCTCCAAGTCTTGACATAGCGACTTGAAAGCTAACCCTTGTACGGGTAGAAGCCTTATCAAAAATAAGTCCTAAAACTCTATCTTTGAGTTGTATATCAAGAATTCTGTTTTTAAAACACTGAGCTAGGTCTAAAATATTTATAATTTCATCCTTTGAAATATCTGTACTTGATAAAAAGTTTTTATTAACAAGACTTTTAGGTTTTAGCATTAAAAAATCACATATTAATTAATTTTACTATGCTGGCATCTTACTCTCTGCTAAGAGGTTTTTAAGATCCTCACCCTCTATAACCTCTTCTTTGAGAATTTTTTGAGAAATCGATTCTAGAAGAGGTAAATTATTCCTCAAAATATTAAGTGCTGTTTCGTGTGCATCGTCAACTAAATCTCTAACCTCTTTGTCTATTGCTTGAGCAGTAGCATCACTAACAGATCTTCTTGGATTGTTTCCATTCCCTAAGAACTGGCCTCCACCTTGTTTATCATAAGCAAGTGGGCCAAGAATTTCGCTCATTCCGAATGTACCAACCATTTGTTCTGCTATATCAGTTGCTCTTTGCAAGTCATTTGAGGCTCCCGTTGTAATTTTTCCAAAAACTACCTCTTCCGCTGATCTTCCTCCAAGCAGCGTAGCTATTTGTCCTTTTAATTCATCTTTAGAATTCAAAAATCTTTCTTCTGTTGGCAATTGAAGAGTATAACCAAGCGCACTCATACCCCTAGGTACAATTGAAATCTTGGCAACTTTTGAACCTCCAGGCATAAGATGACCAACGATTGCATGTCCAACTTCATGATAAGCAACGACTTTCTTTTCATCATCTTGCA
>FUFK010056978.1_pt1 | contig 12619 bp, 14 predicted proteins | sample 1021851 | NCBI WGS metagenome assembly FUFK01 (sample SAMEA51879418, study PRJEB19060) | metagenome
AAAGTTTATAATTTCAAAAAAAAATATAAAATTGAAAATCAGATACTTTNTGATTTAAANNAGCANAANATCAAANTNATATGTTTGGCAGGATTTATGAAAGTTTTATCCAGAAATTTTATAACTAAATTTAGAGGTAAAATTCTAAATATTCATCCTTCTTTACTTCCTAAATATAAAGGATTGAATACTCATCAAAGAGTCTTGGTCAATAATGAAAAATACTCAGGTTGTACCGTTCATATAGTTAATTCAAAATTAGACTCGGGTAAGATTGTTTTACAAAAGAAAGTAAAAATCTCAAAAAATGAGACAATGAACTCTTTAGCTGAAAAAGTGCTTATTCAAGAACATAAGCTTTATCCAAAAGCTATTTTAAAAGTATTTAATCTTTGAAGAAAAAATTAATTTCTATTTTAGCATTTTCATTACTATCAGATCCATGAACAGAATTTTTATCAATTGAAATCCCATATTTTTTTCGTATGGTTCCGTCCTTCGCATCTTTTGGATTTGTGGCTCCCATTAGTTCTCTGTTTGCTTTTACTGCATTTTCCTTTTGGAGAACCATAACAACTATTGGGCCTGAAGAAAGATATTCACATAAATCATTATAAAATGGCTTTGTTTCGTGAACTTTATAAAATTTCTCAGCTTCAGACTTTTCAATTTGAATTTTTTTTTCTTTAAGGACTTGAAAACCTTTATTCTTAAATATTTCTTTAATTTCACTTTCAAGATTTCGCTCTACAGCATCTGGTTTAATAATTGATAGAGTTTGTTCAATATTACTCATAATAATCTTCTATAAGTTTGTTCAATAATCTAACTCCATAACCTGTTGCACCACCTGAATTTAAAGCTCCACCATATTTAGAAAATGCCATTCCAGCTATATCTAAATGAGCCCAAGGTGTTTTATTTAAAATAAATCTTTGTAAAAATTGAGCAGCAGTGGTAGATCCTGCACCACCTACATAATTTATATTTTGCATATCAGCATTTTTGGAGTCAATCAACTTGTCATAATTCTTATTTAAGGGCATTCTCCAAACTTTCTCCTCAACATTTTTTCCAGCATCAATTAATTGTTGTGATAATTTATCATTGTTAGAAAAAAGCCCTGCATATTCTGAACCTAACGAAACAATAATAGCTCCTGTTAGAGTTGCTAAATCAACTATAAATTTTGGTTTAAATTTTTTTTCAGTATAAGTAAGCGCATCTGCCAACACTAGTCTTCCCTCTGCGTCAGTATTTAATATTTCAACAGTCTTACCACTATAAGACTTGACAATATCTCCCGGTCTTTGAGCATTACCTCCTGGCATATTTTCTACAAGACCAACTACTCCAACTGCATTTATTTTTGGATTTTCTTAAAGCTAAATTTTTCATTAATCCTACAACCACTGCAGAACCAGCCATGTCATATGTCATATCCTCCATAAATTTTGCAGGTTTCAAAGATATACCACCAGTATCAAAACAAACACCTTTGCCGACGAAAGCTAAAGGCTTAGATTTATTTTTTAAACCATTCCATTCCATAGTTACAAGATACGATCCTCTAATACTCCCTTGACCAACACCAAGTAAAGTATTCATACCTAGTTTTTTTAATTTTTTTTCATCATATATATTTATTTTTAAGCCAAATTTTTTTAAAGATTTAATCCTTTTAGCATACTCATCTGGATGTAATATATTTCCAGGTTCTGATACTAAATCCCTTGCATAAAAAGTTCCTTGCTCGATTGCACTAAAGTTTAGCTGGTCTTTTTTAGTTGGTATATTTTTACCAATAACGTCTATAAATATGTTTTTTTCAGTTTTTTTTGATTTATATTTTTCGAATGTATAAGATTTTAGTTTCATACCGTGCAAGAAATGCCCAATAAGATTTTTTGATTTCTTTATTATAGTGTCTGAATTAATGCCAAAATTTAATTTTTTCGATACTTTAATAATCTCATAACAATCTGCACCTAAATTTTCCACATCAGAAGCAGTGAGATTGTTTTTTAAAGAAATTAAAATGATTTTTCTTTTTGAACTGATTTCAAAAGTAACAATTTTTTTTTTTAAATCTTTTGTTTTTATTAAATCATCAATATAGGAGTAATCAGAATTAGAGATATTTTTCTTTAAATTTGAAATTTTGAAGTTTTCATCAACAAATAATATTAAATTTTCATTAGATTTATTAAATACTTGTTTTTTAAAGTTAATTTTAATATTCATAAATTTAAATACAATCTCTAAGAGATAATGGTATATATGAGTAAAACAATTATATTTCAATGGAAAAATTACTATTTAGAAAACTGATCACAGATATTTCTTATCGGGCATTAATTATAGCGTTTACCATTGGTTTAATTGTGTGGATTATTCAAGCTGTAAATTATTTAGATTTCGTTATAGATGATGGTCACAATTTCAAAATTTATTTTCTATACAACTTGTATAATTTTCCTAAAATAATTCATAGAATTTTACCATTTGTATTTGCTATCTCAATTTTTTTTGAACTTATTAAGTATGAAAAAAATAATGAATTGCTTATTTTTTGGACAAACGGTGTTACTAAACAAAAATTTATAAAAAATTTAGTAAATTTCACTTTAGTAGTTATGTTTATACAAATTTTGATTGGAAGTTTGATTTCACCTGTCAATCAATTTAAAGCAAGAATGATTCTTAAAAATTCTAATATGGATTTTTTACCTAATCTAATTAAACAAGGTAAGTTTATTGATACAATTTCTGGTTTAACAATATTTATTAATCATAAAACTGACGATAATTCATTTAAAAATATTTATATTCAAGAAGGTGAATTTGTTGATTTTAGAGAAGATGATAGTCAAATAATTTATGCAAAAGAAGGTTTTTTAATAAATGAAGACAAAAAACTTTTTAGATTATTGGATGGAAAAGTAATTAGTAATAATAACAACAAATTGATGAGCTTTGAGTTTGACAAAATCGATTATGATTTATCAAAATTTTCATCTAGATCAATTAAAAAACCAAAAATTCAAGAGCTATCATCAATGAAATTATTTAGATGTTCTCTGAGTTTGATGTCTGGAAAAAAATATGTCGATGAGTTATTTAGTTGTGAAATCGATAAATTAAAAAATTTTAATCAAGAATTATACAAAAGATTTATAAAACCATTTTACTTACCGATACTCACATTAATGTGTTGTTTTCTATTAACATTTTCAAAAGAGCAACATAATTATACAATCAAAATTATCAAAATTTTTATTTTTGTTTTTTTAATTTTAGTAATATCTGAAATTTTCATGAGATATATTAAGGACTCTTTAATTTACCTTTTTTTGTTTTTAGGTATACCTGTTTTATTTTTTTCATTAACTTATAATTTTCTTATAAAGAAGATAAATAATGCTTAGAACTTTTGACAAATATTTTGTAATTTTATTTTTTAAAAAATTAATACTTCTTTCAATTATTTTTTTTTCATTGATTTTTATACTAACAATATTTGAAGAAATAACTTTTTTTAGTGATACTCAAACCTCTTTTTATCTACCTTTTTTAGTGGCAGCACTTGATGTTCCTTCAGCACTGCTTGAAATTTTTCCTTTTATAATTTTAATCTCTACTCAACTTTTCTTTCTAGAAATTATAAAAAAAAAGGAAAATGAACTAATAAAAATTAACTGTCTAGATAATTTTTATCTAATTAAGATTTTAACTATAAGTGCATTTATTTTTGGGATGTTAATAATTCTAATTTATTACCCTTTTTCCTCTAAACTAAAATTTATTTATTTTGATTTTAAAAATTCTTACTCACAAGATGGAAAGTATCTCAAACATTATGGAGAAAATGGATTATGGATTAAAGATGAAATAAATAATGAAATTTACATAATTAATGGTAGCTTAGATAAGACTAATTTCTTAGAAAACGTTTTTATTTCAAAGTTTGATGAAAATTTTGAATTAATTGAAAATATTTCTTCAAAAAGAGTTGATATAAGTAAAAATGAATGGGTTATTGAAACGCCCTATTTGTTTAAGGATAATCTACAAATCAAATTAAAAAACGACATAATTATTAATAGTCATTTTAATATAGATAAAATTAACAGCACATTTAGAAATCTAAACTCTTTTAATATTTTTCAACTAGTTGATGCTAAAAAAGAAAATGAGTTTTTAGGCTATTCTTCACAAGATATTGATCTTCATCTGTTAAGGATTGCTGCAATTCCCATTTATTTCAGTATAATGGTAATAATATCATCAATTATAATGCTGAACATAAAGAAAAATAAACCATATGTCTTTCACGTGCTTTTAGGAATAACTCTTTCTGTGATAATTTATTATATTAATAATATTTTTAATATTTTTGGATTAACAAACAAAATTCCAATCTATTTATCAGTATTTTTTCCAATAATTTTTTTAAGCATAGTTTCAATAATAGGATTGATAAGAATAAATGAACAATAAATTATTCATAATTTTAGTAATTCTATTCCAGTTTTTATTAATAAATAAAATTTTTTCCAAAGAAATACAATTCAATGCCAATGAAATTGAAATTGTGGATAATGGAAATGTGACAATTGCAAAAAATGGAACAGCATTTGTTCAAAAAAATAATATTTCTATCAATGGTGCAATAATTAAATATATCAAGAATAAATCTTTATTAATTATTAATAAAGGAAGGATTAAAAAGATTGATGAAAATATAGAAATTGTCTCAAACATTATTGAATACAAAATTGATAAGTCAGAATTATATTTTAAAAGTAATGTAAAAATTTTTGATAATGAAAATAATTTACAGATTCAAACTGATAAGCTGAATTATTACTTAGAGGATCAAAAAATTGAGGGTCCCAGTAATTCTGAAATTAAAGATAATCTTGGAAATATTTATCGAGTAAGTCTATTTGAATATAATATAAACAACAAAGTTATTAAATTAAATGATTTAGAGGTTGTAGATATCAGTAAGAATATATTTAAAATTGAAATGGCATTTCTGGATTTAAATAAAAAAGAATTAATAGCAAAAGATGTAGGTTTAAATTTTAAAATTTCTGATGTCTCAGAAAATGAACCAAGGTTAAAGGGGAGAAGTTTAATTAGTAATGATATGAATACAATAGTGAAAAAGGGAACTTTCACATTTTGTAAAAAAAGAGAAAAATGTCCTCCTTGGGAAATGAGCGCAGAGGAAATTAAACATGATAAAAAGAAAAAAACTATCTATTATAAAAATGCAAGTCTAAAAATTTATGATAAAAAAGTATTCTATTTTCCAAAATTCTTTCATCCTGATCCAACAGTCAATAGACAATCAGGATTTTTAATACCTAAAATTCAAGACAATAGTACAACTGGTCTATCTTTCAATTTACCATATTTTTTTGCTATAGCTGAAAATAAAGACATTACATTAAGTCCTAGGTTTTTTGCTGAAGATAAATTATTAATTCAATCAGAATTTAGACAAAAAAATAAAGACTCAAACCATACAGTCGATCTAAGTCAATATGTTTCAAGTGGAGAAAATACTAAAGGACATTTATTTTATAATTTAGATAAGAATTATGAAAATGATAATTTTGATGAAGTTGAATTAAATATTCAATTAGAGCAAGTTTCAGATGAAACATATTTAAAAGCTTATAAGATTGAAAGTCCAATAATCAATAACACCTCTAATCTTACAAATTCAGTAAATCTTAATTTATTTGATGAAAAATTATCAATAAGCACTAATTTAGATATTTATGAGGATTTGAGCAAAAAGGACAGCGATAAATATGAGTACGTACCAAACTTTAGTTTCTCGAAAATTATAAATAGAAACAATGCATTGAATTCTAAAGCATATTATAAAAATTATAATACTAATATTACAGAAAAAGTATTAATTAATAATCTTGAATTCGTATCGAACCCGCTATTTTTAAATAATGGTATTGTAAATGAAAAAAAACTTTTAGTTAGAAATGTAAATTCTAGTGCATCAAATTCTAAGAAGTTTAAAAATAAAAATTCTGTAACTCTAACTCCTTCTTTTCAAACAAATTATTCTCTCCCACTAATTAAAGAAACTTCTCAATCAAGAAATACTTTAACACCAAGGTTGTCACTTAGATTTAGCACTCCTCATACAAAAGATGTTAGTGAAACGGATCGAAAAATAAATTATGATAACATTTATGATTTAGATAGATTGGGCATTGATGACAGTAATGAAGGTGGAATTTCTTTAACATATGGTTATGAGCAATCAATAGTTGATAAATCAAGCTCGGAGGAAAAAATAAAATTTGGATTCGCAAATAATTTGAGATTAGAGGAAAATAAGGACTTACCTTTAAATTCAAATTTAGGTGATAAGATGTCTGATTTTGTAGGGTTATTTGAATATAAGCCAAACAAAAACTTAAAATTTGATTATGATTTCTCGCTCAAAAATAATTTGAATGAAATAAACTACGAGCTTTACGGATTTGAATTTTATTTCAAAAGTTTCAAAACAAAATTTGAATATCAAAATGAGAACAACAGTGATTTAAAAACTTCCTATCTAAAAAATGAAACCCGTTTTAACTTTAATGAAAAAAATAGTTTAATTTTTGAAACCAGGGAAAATAAAGAGAAAAGTTTTACAGAATTCTATAATTTGATTTATCAGTATAAAATTGACTGTTTAACTGCAGCAATTGAATATAATAAAGAATATTATAATGACCAAGATTTAAAGCCATCTGAAAATCTTTTTCTTAAGTTGTCAATTATACCATTTGGTGGTTTCAACACTCCTAATTTAAAATGAATTTAAAAAAATTTTTTTTTTTTATAGCTATTTATTTTTTTTTCACTGATCTAAGTTTTTCAAATATCAATTTAAAAATTGTAATGAAAATTAATGATCAGATAATTACCTCATATGATATTGAACAAGAGATGAATTATCTTTTAGCCTTAAATCCAAATTTGAAAGAAATCGAAAATGATCAATTAATTATGATAGCAAAAAAATCTCTAACAAAAGAGATCATAAGAAAAATTGAAATATTAAAATATGTAGAACTAAAACAAGAAAATTCACAGATTGATAATGTTTTGAATAATCTTATTAAAAATTTAAATTTTGCAAATAAAACTGAATTACAAAATTATCTTCAAAATTTTGGCATTTCGATTTACGATCTAAAAAAAAAAATTGAAATTGAAAATGAATGGAAAAATATAGTTTATGCTAAGTACAATAATAGCGTTAATATAAACAAAGAAAATCTAAAATTAAAAATTGATAATTTGGTTAAAAATAATTATGTTTTTGAATATAATTTATCCGAAATAATTTTCACAATAAAAAGTAGTACAAATTATAATGAAGAATACAAGGCGATAAAAAATAGTATTGATGTTAATGGATTTGAAAATACTGCTAATTTATATAGTATATCTGATAGTTCAAAGGTAGGTGGAAAAATCGGATGGGTTGCAAAAAATAATTTATCAGCACCAATAATCAAAAAAATAAAAGACTTAAAAAAGAACGAATATAGTGAGCCTATCAAAATAGGAAACGATTTTTTAATTCTAAGAATTAATGACACAAGAAAAAAACCGTTTAAAATGGATAAGCAGGCTGAGTTAGAGAAAATGATAATGATAGAGACAACAAAACAATTAGATAAGTTTTCTAAAATTTTTTATAATAAGATAAAATTAAATGCAAAAATAAGTGAATTCTAATCCTATTTTAATTGTTCCTGGCGATTCTAAGAGTATTTTTTTTGAAATTTTCTTTAAGTCATTAAAATTAAAAAAAATTAAGAGCCCATTAATTTTAATTTGTAATAAAAAAATTTTACACAGTGAAATTAGAAGATTTAATTTTAAACAAGATATAGAAGAATTGGATAAAATCACTATCAATAAAAAAAAGATTAAAAAAAAAAAAATATATTTAATTAATATTTCAAACGAAAAACATCAATTTTATATACAAAAATGTTTTGAATTTGCTTTTTCTCTAATAAAGAGAGGTCTTACTGATAAGATCATTAACGGACCAATTAATAAAACAAAAACCTTAAATAAAAAATATCTTGGTATTACGGAATACATATCACACTCTTTTAATCAACAAAGATTTGCGATGTTAATTTATAATAAAAAACTTTCAGTTTGCCCTATAACTACTCATTTACCAATAAGTCAAATAGCAAAGAAAATAAGTCAAAAATTGATAAAAGAAAAAATAATGATTGTAAATAATTTTTATAAAACATTTTTAGGCTTTAAACCTAGAATAGCTGTGACTGGCCTTAATCCACATTGCGAGAGTGTTCTGAAATTTAATGAGGACGATAAGATTATTTTTCCAGCTATCAAATCTTTACAAAAAAAAATTAATGTAAAAGGTCCATTCTCTGCCGATACTATTTTTTTAGAGGATAATAGAAAAAAATTTGACGTGATAATAGGAATGTACCATGATCAAGTTTTAGGACCAATTAAAACTCTTTTTGAGTACGATGCCATAAATATTACTCTTGGTTTGCCTTTTTTGCGTGTTACTCCTGATCATGGTCCAAATGAAAAAATGGTTGGAAAAAACAAGTCAAATCCAATTAGTTTGATAAAAGCATTAAGTTTTTTAGATCAAATATGATTAAGGCTAAAAAGAGCCTTGGTCAAAACTTCTTAATTGATCAAAATATAATTGATAAAATTATTAACATTATTGATATTAGAGATAAAAATATTTTAGAGATTGGTCCTGGAACAGGAAACCTAACTGAAAAAATTCTAAAAAAAAAACCAAAAAATTTTCTAGTTGTTGAAAAAGATTATAATTTAGTGAAGTTACTTAAGGAAAAATTTAATAGAAAAATAGAAATTATGAATGATGACATTTTGAAGGTTGAAGAAAATTCTCTTAGTAAAGAGATATTAACAGTTTACGGTAATTTGCCCTACAACATCTCTACAGAAATTTTAATAAAATGGATACTTAATATAAAAGATGAAAAAATCTGGTTTGATTATCTTGTCCTTATGTTTCAAAAAGAGGTAGCAGAAAGAATTATATCTAAATTTGATGAAAAAAATTATGGCAGATTAACGATTTTAGCAAATTGGAGATTAAAAATTAAAAAAATTTGTGATATTGATCCATCTTGTTTTATCCCTAAACCAAAAGTTGAAAGTACACTTCTTTTATTTGAACCGAAAATTAATTTTGTTGAATTTAAAAATCCTAAAAATTTAGAAAAAATAACTAGAGTCTTTTTTATGCATAGAAGAAAAATGATTAAAAAACCTTTTCTAAATTTATTTAACAATGATCCAAACATAGCTTCAAAAATAGGACTAGATTTAAAATTAAGACCACAAAATTTAGACTTGGATGCCTACTTCAATCTAACAAAAATATATGAGTCTTTAAGAAGTTAATTTTTCAACATGATTTCTTATATATTCCGCATCGTAATCTTTAGAGCCATTATTAATCTCTGCATTTATTAGTTTTTGAATTTTCAAATAACAACTATTAAGATCGTCATTTATAACAACATAATCATAATTTATCCAATGAAGTACGTCTCGCTCAAATTGCTCCATTCTCTCCTCCACAATAAGTTTTTCTTTCATATGTCTATTAGATAATCTTTCAAGTAAAACTTTTTTACTAGGCGGTAAAATAAAAAAAGTAATTAATTTATAGTCTAATTTTTTATTTTTTATTTGATCAGCTCCCTGCCAATCAATATCAAATATAACATTTTTTCCTTTGTTTAAACTATCAATAATCGGTGTTCTTGTTGTTCCATAATAATTATTGAAAACTTTTGCATATTCTAAAAATTCTTGATTGTTTATTAACCTTTTAAATTCTTTATCGTTTACAAAGTAATAATCTTTATGGTGGACTTCGCCTGGTCTAGGTTGTCTTGTTGTGTGAGAAATTGAAATCTCAAATTTATCGTTTTTTGATAATAAATTAACTAAAGTTGTTTTACCTGCTCCTGATGGAGAAGACAGTATAACCATTACACCATCTTTGGCGGAGGACATTGTATCTTTTAATTGGCCTTGCCTTCAATAAATTTGACTGCATCACCTACTGTTAAAATTTTTTCTGCCTCACTATCCGAAATTTCTGAGCCAAATTCTTCCTCGAAAGCCATTACTAGTTCAACTGTGTCTAAACTATCAGCTCCTAAATCGTCAATAAAACTTGACTCCTCTGTAACTTTTGACTCGTCAATTCCTAAATGATCTGCAACTATTTTTTTTACTTTACTCGAAACATCTTCTGACATATTGATCCTTTTTTTATTATAAATCGTTCTTAGTTTAATTACCTAGATTGTCAAGCCATATACATGCCTCCATTTACATGTAAAGTTTCGCCATTTATATAATCTGATTGATTGGATGCCAAAAAAAGAACTGCATTCGCTACATCATCTGGATCTCCCAATCTAGCAGAAGGTATTTTTGAAATAATACTCTCTTTATACTTTTCATCAATCTTATCTGTCATAGCAGTTTTAATAAATCCAGGTGATATGCAATTTATATTGATATTTTTTTTAGCATATTCAATTGCTAAACTTTTAGACATTGCAATAATTCCAGCCTTAGAGGCAGTATAATTTGATTGACCTAAATTTCCTGTATGACCTACTACAGAAGTAATATTAATAATTTTTCCTTTTTTATTTTTTAACATCTTTTTTACCGCAAACTTACACATTAAGAATGTTGATGTTAGATTAATATCTATAACTTTTTTCCATTCATCCAAATTCATTCTAATAGCTAAATTATCTTGAGTTATTCCTGCATTATTGATTATACAATCAAGATTTCCATTAAGCTCTTTAAAAGCATTTTCAATAAAAGTTTCTATCTTGTCGCTTTGTGAAATATCAAATTTTAGTGTTTTGATATTTTTAAAATTTTTTTTTAATTCTTCTAATTTTTCATCTTTAGTGCCCGATGCCAATATGTTTGCTCCTAGATCATAAAGTTTTTTAATTACAGAATTCCCTATACCTCCCGTAGCGCCAGTAACAATTATATTTTTATTTTTTAAATCATTCATATTCTCAAGCTTTCTATATCTGATTGAGTGTTAATTGAAGTAATTTTTACATTTTTATCTATTCTTTTAACTAATCCAGATAAAACTTTACCTGGACCAATTTCTATGAATTGATCAACGCCATATTTAATCATATTAATAATACTTTCTCTCCATTTTACTTTTTTTTGTATTTGATTGATAAGTAAACTTTTTAAATCATTAATATCTGAAATTTTATCCGCTGTGACATTTGAAATTAAAGTAATATTCGACTTTTTAAAATTTATGTTTTCAAATTCCTTTTTCATTACCTCTGTCGCTTTGGCCATGAGATCACAATGAAAGGGGGCGCTTACTGGTAATTTTAAGTTCTTTATATTTTCATTTTTTAAGAAATTGCTAATCAATTCTAAATCTCTAATTTTTCCACTTAATACAATTTGTCCTTCAGTATTATCATTTGCAATTTGCACTCTAAAATTTTCCTCATTTTCTTTTAAAATTTTTTCGACATTTTCAATTTTTGTTCCCAAAACAGCCAACATTCCTCCCTCACCTTGCGGTACAGAATTTTGCATTGCATTACCTCTTGCTCTCAATAACTTAATTGTTTTATTAAAATCTAGATACCCTGCACATGATAACGCTGAATATTCACCTAAAGAGTGGCCTGCAAAATATTTTCCCTCATCTAAATTTATATTAAATTCATTTTTGACAACTTGGTATATAGAATAACTAACTAAAAAAATAGCAGGCTGAGTATTTGCAGTAAGATCCAAATCTTTTTTAGGACCATCAAGTATAATATTTGAAATATTTACTCCTAAAATTTCATCAGCTTCTTTAAATAATTTTTTTACAATTTCGTATTTTTCATAAAACTCTTTTCCCATTCCAACTATTTGAGAACCCTGGCCAGGAAAAATTACTGAAAACATTTAAAAAATAAATTAAAATTTGTTTTTTTGCTATTGTAATTGAGAAATTATAATAGTATATCCTCAATTTTTATTAAAGAAATAATATGAATTTATATGAACATACAATTATAGCGAGACAAGACACGTCTCCTTCAGAAATTAAACAATTGACTGAAAAGTATTCAAAAATTGTTGAAAAAAATGAGGGTGAAGTGATTAAAACTGAGAATTGGGGTCTTCTAAATTTGTCATACTTAATTAAAAAAAACAGAAAAGGTAGTTATATTCATTTTAAAATTAAGTGTGATGGTAAAGTCATCGAACAACTTGAAAAAAATGAAGCTATTGACAAAAAATTATTAAGACATTTGACAGTTAAGGTGAAAAAATTTGACCTTAATACAAATTATTTTTCAAAAAATGAAACACCAGAAAAAATGGACAATAAAGAAAAAACCAAGAACTAGTTATGCCAAAAAAACAAAGTGGGAATAAGAGAAGTAAACAAAGTAATTTTGCTAAATTAAGTATTTTTCAACCAAATAAATATAAATTCAAAAAAACTTGTCCA
>FUFK010058866.1_pt1 | contig 12618 bp, 17 predicted proteins | sample 1021851 | NCBI WGS metagenome assembly FUFK01 (sample SAMEA51879418, study PRJEB19060) | metagenome
GTTTTTCCTGCTCCTGAGGGAGCAGAAATTATAAATAGACGTCCTTGTTTCATACTTATGTAAGAAATTGATTTCTTTAATTCTAACACTATCAAAACATTCAGTATTTAGAAAATTAAAGTTTTTGCAGTATCATTATTTCAAACCTATTTTACGTATTTATTTACTATGAAAAATAAGGGCAAATTATCACTTGAGCGATATACCGAGGAGGCTAGACAGCTTTGCCCTATCTACACAGTAATTGGTTTGGAAGCGAAAAGCTTGATCGATAATGTCTATAAGTGTTACACCCCTTTGTGTGATTATACTAAAAATCACTTAAACATTATGCATGCAGGCCCCATCTGGATGACGGCAGAGTATTTAGGTGGTTTAGTTGTTATGCACAATTGTGANAGCTCACAATTTCAACCAGTTGTTGCAAATTTNGAAATCAATTTCATAAATCCAGCAAATAGNGGAATATATGGTGAATTGGAGTTTGATGAGATTGCTGTAAAGGCATTGAGGCAAGATCTTGAGTCCTCTGGACAGCATAAATTTGAAACAAAAGTTATTATTCGAGATGAGGCTGAACAAATAATTGCGAAAGCTCAAGGTATTTATGTAGTACGCAATTTTTTNGATGCTGTCTGATCAGGTGATCTGATTTAGGAACAAATTTTGAGAATTAAACACCAATTATTAACGTTTTTATCGAGTTTAAGTGCACTTTTTCTTGGGGGTTGTTTGCTNGGGCCATTGACTCCNGGAGAGGAAGCGGCTGAGCTATCAAAATATTGCTCGTCAGCTGCTTCACGATTACCTGAAGCCAATGAAATCACTATGAGTGATGAGACGTTAGTATCTTTTGGTGAGTGCATGTCTGACCATGGCTATATCGATCAGATTCATAGAGATCATTAGGTTTAATTATTCNATATTTTGAACTTGCTCTCTGATTTGTTCTATTAAAACTTTCAATTCAATTGCAACTTTACTGGTGAATTCAGACAGTGATTTTGAGCCAATGGTATTGGCTTCTCTGTTCATCTCTTGCATTAGAAAATCCAATTTTCTGCCAATTGCATTATCGGTATTTAAAAGCCTTATCACCTCACTACTGTGAGATCTTAACCTAACAATCTCTTCGTCAATATCCGAACGATTTGCCAAAAGTACCATTTCTTGATCGAGTCTATCTCTATCAATTTGCACTGCTAGATCGGATATCCTTTTTTCTAGTCTTTTTCTATTCAAGTCAAGTAGTCTTGGGAGCTCTTTCTCTAAACTTTCTAGATGGACATCTATGAATTTAATTTTTTCAGTTATATCTTTTTTTAATTTTTTACCTTCTATTTCTCTGAACTCTTTTAATTTTTTTATAGTTTCTTTGAACCCTTCAAGGCAGAACTTTTCTAGNCCACTTGACTCTACGGGNTTCTGATTTAAAACCCCTGGGAGATTCAGAACATCAGTGATAGAAATTTTGTCTGGTTCTCCTACTTTNCTTTTGACCTTTTGCATCAAGTCCAAGTAATTTTCAAGCTGCGCTTGATCAATTTTTGTTTCACTGAGTACCGTGTTTTCATTGATGATAATTGAACATTCAACCTTACCTCTTACTAACGCCTCTTTTAAAAGATCACGCATTTGAAGTTCAAGCTTTTTGAAAAGCTCTGGAATTTTAAAGTTAATTTCTATAAATCGGTGATTTACTGATTTTAATTCAAAAATTAATGAGCCGAACTCACTATTNACATCAATCCGGCTAAATGCAGTCATACTATTTGGCATTAATTCTCCCTATTAAGTGTGTGTGCTTATATTATCAAAGCAATGCTTATAGGTGATACACTTAGTGTAAAAAATGAGAGGAAATTAGTTTTGAGACATGATGGACGTCAACCTCACGATTTGAGAGATTTGAAAATTTCCCGTGATTTTCTCAGCACTGCGGAGGGATCTGTTCTAATTGAGATTGGAGGAACGAAAGTGCTTTGCACTGCAAGTATTGAGGAGTCTGTCCCTAGATTTTTAAGGGGTAAAAATTCTGGCTGGATAACTGCAGAATACGGCATGATTCCTCGATCTACTAAAACTAGAATGGATCGTGAGTCTGTTAGAGGAAAGCAGAAAGGACGCACTCAAGAAATTCAGCGCCTAATAGGGCGCTCATTGAGAGCAGCTGTAGATTTGTCCAGACTCGGAGAACGGACTGTATTTATTGATTGTGATGTGATTCAAGCAGACGGAGGTACAAGAACTGCCTCAATTACAGGTGCNTGGGTAGCATTAAATGATGCAATGAATAGCCTCGTTGTCAGCGAAGCAGTGATAGAAAGCCCCGTGACTAATCAAATTGCTGCTGTATCTGTTGGGATAGTAAATAATATACCAGTACTTGATTTGGATTATGTTGAGGACTCAAGTGCCCAGACAGATATGAACGTGGTCATGAATGGAAGTGGTTTATTTATTGAAATTCAAGGCACTGCTGAACATGATCCTTTTAGTNCNAGTGAACTAAACGNNATGTTGGAANTAGCTAAAGTGGGAATACAAGAGTTGTTGGAATTACAAACTAAATCTTAGAGATTTAAATATGACATGTTATAAAGAGAATTTCATTGAGACAGCCCTGAGTTGCGGAGCTCTGAAATTCGGGACTTTCAAGCTAAAATCTGGAAGAATATCTCCCTATTTTTTTAATGCCGGCAAATTCAATTCGGGTAGAGCTTTAAGAGATTTAACTAATTGTTACGCGGCCGCCCTCTCAGAATCGGATTTAAATTTTGATATGTTATTTGGACCAGCCTATAAAGGCATACCATTGGTTTCAGGCTTAGCAATTGCCCTGAGTGAAGAGTATAAAATTGATATACCTTATTGTTTTAATCGGAAAGAGGAAAAAAAGCACGGGGAAGCTGGGCTGACGATTGGTGCGAAGCTCAGTGGTAACGTGGTAATAGTTGACGACGTAATTACAGCAGGCACCGCTATAAAAGAGTCAATAAATCTAATTGCCTCAGCAGGTGCAAATGTCACTGGTATCATAGTGGGCTTAGATAGAAAGGAAAAGGGCCTTACTAAATACTCTGCGATACAAGAGATTCAACGAGATTATGAAATTCCAATTGTGAGCATTGTAGACATTGACGATATTATACGGCACGTCACACAACACGAATCATCGAAGCAGTTATTATCAAATATTTCAGAGTATAGAGAGAAATTTGGAGTTAATTAGGCTTGTTACTCTATTCCATCTTTGATCATTTGCCACTGGCTATTGAAATTCGTCAACGGATCTTTGTTGAAATCACTTCTAACAAATGAGTTAATTTTACCCTCAATCAAGTTAGTGAAAAGATTTGCCAAGTCATCGACAGAGTATTTTATCAGGTCACCCATATTGTTTTGTCTTACAGCCAAGATAGCTTTGAAGTTCTGTGTAAGCTTTTCGTGGATTGATTTAATTCTTGTATTTAGAGACNCGTATTCACTGACCAGAGAGTTGCCTATCAATAAACGAGTTATCCCTGGATTTTTCGAGCAAAAGTTGAGCACTAGATTTATGATTCGATTACATTTATTCAATGAATCGTCACTTTCTGCAGAGATGCTTTTAATTCGTGAGAATATTGTTTCCTCTGCAAAGTCTATTAGACTTTCAAACATTTTCGCTTTGCTGGGGAAATGACGATATAGCGCAGCTTCGGATATGTCTAATTCTGACGCTAATGATGCAGTCGTAATTTTTGTGTTTTGCTTTTCAAGCATTCTTGCGAGTGTTTGCAAGATTTCTTGACGCCTGTTTCCGGTTTTACCTGCCATTTTGAAATTTAACTCAAGAGTTTTGTCTTAGTTTATGGTGAAAATAGCTTTTAATAAACATTTAAAATCTCTGATGGTTATAACTTTGCTTAGGATGTTTCGAAGCAAATTAATAAATCATTTAATTTTTGATTTTCTGATTTATCAGCTCAATCAATTTATGCGCTAATTGTGTTTTACTCATTTTTGGGATCTCTAACTCGGTTTCTTTATCGATCCAAGTGACTTCATTATCATCACTGTTGAATCCAATATCACTCCTCGACACATCATTTACTATTATGGCATTTAATTTTTTGGAGACTAATTTACTCCTAGCATAATCCGAAATATTGTTTGTTTCTGCGGCAAAACCTACAACATAGACATTTGGATATTCTGTTGCGACTGTCTTAACGATGTCCTTATTTTTGTTAAGTGAAATAGATATTGTTTTAGTATCGGATTTGATTTTATTTTTAGCGATATTAATGGGAGCATAGTCGGCGACGGCAGCTGTGGAAATAAATATATGTGCATTAGCTATATGTTCTAAGACGAGATCTAGCATTCCTTGGGCAGTCATAGCAGAGTGAAACTGAACTTTTTTAGGTGGTATCAAGTCCACTGGCCCTGAAACTAGCAGAACTTCTGCTCCCGCATCTACTGCTGCCTGAGCAATGGCGTATCCCATTTTCCCAGAACTTTGATTCGATATAAATCGGATNGGGTCGAGCCACTCNCTTGTTGGACCAGCCGTTATTATTATTTTAATTCCCTCAAAAATCTTTGCATTAAAACATTGTGCACACTGCTCAAAAATGTCTATTGGCTCGCTCATTCTACCGGGTCCAGTATCACCGCAGGCTTGGATGCCGATGTCTGGGCCAATAATTTTTATATCGCGGCTGAGTAATGTCTCCACATTCGCTTTTGTCGCATGATGTAGCCACATTGAAGCATTCATGGCCGGGCAAATCACTACTTTTGCACTTGTTGCCAGCAGAACGGCCCCGAGTAGATTATCAGCCTTACCATGAGTGAAGTCAGCTATAAAATCAGCGCTCGCTGGAGCTACCAAAATGAGGTCAGCCCATTTTGCGAGTTCAATGTGACTCATTCCCATTTCTGCTTCTTCGTCTAGTAGCTCAGAATATACGGGATTTCCCGATAGAGCTTGCAATGTCAGTGGACGAATGAACTCTTTCGAACCTGGCGTCATGATCACTCGAATATGAGCGTTAACTCGTTTAAATTGTCTTACAATTTCAGCACTTTTATATGCAGCAATACCTCCTGTNANGGCGACTATTATGTTTTTGTCAATTAATGTGTCCATTTGTAAATGCAGTTTATCTTTTGATGTAGGTTGTATTATACATTGATATGGTAAGTAGCTCATATTTGAAATCTACGATCGGGAATTGATATAAATTACTGCATCTGGTATAAAGCCCCTCTTTTATTGATGTCTATTAATGACGCAGCATNGTTTTGTTTTCGAGGAGTGATCTTATATGTCAAGAGTGTGCCAAGTAACAGGAAAGAAGCCAATGGCAGGCAACAATGTCTCTCATGCGAAAAATAGAACCAGACGAAGGTTTGAACCAAACTTGCATACCCATAGATTTTGGGTTGAAACAGAAAAGAAGTTTGTCAAATTACGGGTGAGTGCCAAAGGGATGCGAATTATTGATAAAAAAGGAATAGAAACTGTTTTGGCAGATCTAAGAGATCGTGGAGAAAATATTTAGGGTAATTTTATGGCAAAATCAGCGAGAGAAAAAATACGATTGGTGTCCAGTGCTGGAACAGGTCACTTTTATACGACCGATAAAAACAAGAGAAATATGCCTGAAAAAATGGAGATTAAGAAATATGATCCAAAAGTCAGGAAGCACGTCATTTATAAAGAAGCGAAGATTAAATAAGAACAACAATAAAAAACCCCAGCTCAAGCTGGGGTTTTTTTTAATGAACAGCTTCTACTCAGCGATTACATTTTCAGCTTGGAGACCTTTCTCTCCTTCAGTCACTTCCATCGTAACCTTCTGTCCTTCTTTTAGAGATTTGAATCCCTCTGCTTGGATTGCGCTATGNTGAACAAATACGTCATTTGCACCCTCCTGCTCTATGAATCCAAATCCTTTGCTATCATTAAACCACTTTACAGTGCCAGAAACTCTTTCCCCTGACATAATTACCTCACTTTTTGTTACCGTTTAAGGCGTTAAAATTCCCAGCCTTTTCACGGGCTAGCCACATATCTCTATAAATACTAAGTGCTCTACAGAGAAAATATCGCTTACAATTAAGCAATAATNNTGTATTTTATTGCTTTTTAAGCTAATTGGCTAATTTTGTTTGAAGTTAATTAGGAAGACAAGCCACTTTTATATTTTAGTGATGTGAGGATTGAACGGAGAGGATGGATATAGTTTCAAGATTAGCCGGGGTCATTGGCTCGGAGAACGTCAGTTATTGTGACTCTGAATTGCAAAGNTATGGTGTAGATAGAACAACTATTTGGGAAGGAAATCCGAAGGCAGTAGTCTTTCCAAGATCTGTAAAACAACTACAAGATATTATTTTGTTTGCGAATAAATATTCTTTAAAAGTCGTACCCTCTGGAGGACGCACTGGATTATGTGGAGGCGCAGTTGCAAATAATTCTGAATTGGTGGTTTCCATGGATAAAATGAATATTATTAAAGAGATAAATCTGGATGACCGATCTATTACGGCAGAGGCTGGGGTTACGACACAGCAGATTCAAGTTGCTGCTGCAGAGAATCATTTGTTTTATCCTGTAGATTTTGCATCCTCTGGNTCGAGTCAGATCGGTGGNAACATAGCGACCAACGCAGGTGGTATAAATGTTATTCGNTATGGAATGACAAGAAACTGGATACTTGGGCTTAGAGTAGTAACTGGCTCAGGAGATATTCTNAATTTAAACAAGTCATTAGTAAAAAATAATACAGGATATGATTTTAGACACTTGTTCATCGGATCTGAAGGCACTTTAGGAATTATTTATGAGGCGACCTTGCAGTTAACTGAACCTCCTAAGCCATCAACAGTTTGCGTGTTTGGGGTTGAAAAATTTGCTTACTTAATTGAGGTGCTCAAAATATGTAAATCAATGTTGCAAGTTAACGCATTTGAGTTTTTTTGCAATAATGCTTTGAGTAGAGTTGTAGGAGCCCACCAGTATCAACGACCCTTTGATACTGAATCACCATTTTACGCATTAGTAGAGTTAGAAAACACGGAAATAGAAACAGAAACTGTATTTGAGGTGTATTCAAAATGTGTTGATGAGAAACTTATTACCGATGGTGTAATAAGCCAAAGTATCGACCAAGCCAGGGCTTTATGGAGATTGCGGGAAGATATCTCCGAAACGCTTTGGCNTTTCCAACCATATAAAAATGATATATCCGTTCGGATATCAAAAATGGCTGATTTTTTAAATGATGTTAGTCAGNTAATNCAGAAAAATTATCCTGACTTTGAAATTATATGGTACGGCCATATTGGTGATGGAAATATACATCTAAATATTCTAAAGCCAAAAAATTTGTCCACGCTTCAATTTAAGTCTTTTTGTGATGGGGTCTCCATGTCTTTGGGTGAGCTGATTTCAAAATATGAGGGCAGCATCAGTGCAGAGCATGGAGTAGGATTGCTTAAAAAAGAATCTCTAAGGTTCTCGAGATCTGAAGATGAGATTAATTTAATGAAATCCATAAAAAAGATTTTTGATCCTAACGCTATATTGAATCCAGGTAAATTAATATAGACAAAGCTCTGGATAAATAGAATGAGTAACTACAGGCACAAAATAAATGATAAGTGTGCTCCTCTGCCTCTGGGCAAAATAATTTGTGTGGGCAGGAATTTTAGTGAACATATCTCAGAATTGGGAAATTGTTTCCCAGAAAGTCCTGTCCTTTTCTTAAAACCATCGACAAGTTTGGTAGAGCTCGACGGACAACTCAAAATAGATAGTTCCTTTGGAGCATGCCATTTTGAAACAGAATTAGCGTTGTTGATCGGAAAGGAATTAAAGAATTGTTCTGAAGATGAGGCAATGAAAGCCATAATAGGGATAGGGTTAAGCCTAGACCTCACATACAGAGATTTGCAGAATAAGCTTAAATCTGAGGGGCTACCTTGGGAAAAATCAAAGGGTTTTGATGGATCTTGTCCTACAACAAATTTCATTTCGCCTAATCATTTTACAAATTTAAATAACATACAATTTAAGTTATTCATAAATGGTAAAGAGCGACAGCGAGGTGATACTAGCGCGATGATTTTTAGGATAGATGAGATATTATGTTACGCGAGTAAATATTTTTCTATATTGCCAGGAGATCTGGTTCTGACCGGGACTCCCTTTGGTGTGGGTGCACTAACGAGTAATGATGAATTGAGGTTAGAAATTCCCAACCTCCTCAATGCAAGTGCCAAAGTCTCTTTTTTTAAAGGCAATTAATGAAATTGCACAAGGGTATTTATCGTCATTTTAAAGGTAAATTATATGAGGTCATTGATTTTGTTACTCATAGTGAAACTGAGGAAGAATTGGTCCTATACAGACCCCTCTATGGTAATTTTGATCTCTGGGTTCGACCAAAAGCAATGTTTCACGAGGTGGTTGAGATTAATGGGAAAAAGTTACCCCGGTTTGAATTTATAAAAAGATCAAATGATTCAAATGAATAAAGAACAGCTTTCCGCACTTTTGAAAGAAGAGGTTCAGATATCTGCTATTAGATCTTCGGGGCCTGGCGGGCAAAATGTTAATAAAGTCTCTACTGGAATCCATCTAAGATTTGANATAAAAAAATCTTCTCTACCAACTCTTCTAAAACAGAAAATATTTAGCAGTCTAGACAAGAGGATAAATAAAGAAGGCATATTAGTCATAAAGGCCCAGAGATACAGAACGAAAGAGAAAAATCATAAAGATGCGATATTAAGGTTAGTTGATCTTATTTACTTTCATTCTCGNGTTCATGCAGTGCGTCAACCCACGAAACCGTCTTTTCGACAAAAGCAAAAACGTTTGCATAACAAATCAAAGATTTCAGAGAAAAAAATAGGCCGCTCAAAAGTTGTCTTTTAAAAATTTAAAAGCGATTAAATTTTATTTCTGATACTTCTCGAATGATTCCAAACCCTATAAGATGTATGAAATCGAAAGGACTTTGGAGTTTAAAGTTGTTGGACAAGAATGGTTATAGATCTAACGTCGCAATAATACTCAGTGATGGCAAGGGTAGAGTTCTTTTAGCAAAGAGAATTGGACAAGCATCATGGCAGTTTCCTCAAGGAGGCATAGATAGCAATGAAATACCGCGAGAGGCTTTATACCGCGAATTGAATGAGGAGGTTGGGCTAAACAAAAGTGATGTAGAGGTGTTGCAAGAGTCGAGGCAATGGCTTAAATATAGAATTCCACGTAACATGCAAAGAAAGCGTACAAAACCTATATGCGTAGGGCAAAAGCAAAAATGGTTTTTCTTGAAGTTACTAGCTGACGAATCTCGGATAAAACTTGATATGACAGAGAGTCCCGAGTTCGATGAATGGCAATGGGTAAATTACTGGTATCCTTTGACAGCTGTAATAGCTTTTAAGCAGAAGGTTTATCAACAAGCCCTTCAAGAATTTGCGAAAATAAATTCAGCGATGGAAAAGAATTTGACTGTTTGACTCTCCACTCTGCGATTTAGTTATTGTAAAAAGAAATTAAATAATTAGTTTAATAAGGAAGAATTATTTTCATTAGTTACCCAAGNATTGATCCTATNGCAATCTCGATTGGNCCATTGGATATACGTTGGTATGGACTTGCATACCTATCTGGTTTCATTTGTGCAATTTTCTTAGCAAAACGAAATAGCCAACGGCCCTGGTCTCCCATTCAAAAAAGTAAAGTGGAGGATTTAATTGCTTACGGTGTACTTGGAGTCATTCTTGGTGGGAGAATTGGTTACATGCTTTTTTATAGTGCTGATCGCTGGATGGCTGATCCAACTTTGCTTCTAAGAATCTGGGAAGGAGGTATGTCATTCCATGGTGGTCTTTTGGGCGTTACCGCAGTGATATTTTTATATAGTCGCGCTAATAAGATTAAATTTTTGAGTTTGGCTGATTTTGTTGCGCCTCTTGTTCCGGCAGGATTATTTTTTGGGAGACTTGGTAATTTCGTTAACCAGGAGTTATATGGCCGAGCAACTGATGTATCTTGGGCAATGATATTTCCCGCAGACCCATTGAGGTTGCCTCGTCATCCCTCACAGCTTTATGAGGCATTCTTGGAGGGGATATTGCTCTTCATTATTGTTCATATTTTTGCCAGGAGGCCCAGGTCTTCAGGACAAGTGGCAGGAATATTCTTAGTTTTCTATGGATTTTTTAGATTTTTAGTAGAGTTCGTTCGACAACCCGATGCTCAATTTTTAAATAAACAAGCTCTACTTCCAATGTTTGATTGGATGACAAGAGGTCAATTATTATGTATCCCGATGATTTTGTTAGGACTTTGGTTTTTACGAAATCTCTATTCGATAAAAGTTAAAGAGTGATCAAATTGATTCAGTATCACACATTAATGAAACATATCCTTGAAAACGGTATTGAGAAAATGGACCGAACAGGTGTAGGAACGAAGAGCATTTTCGGATATCAGATGCGATTCGATCTTTCAGAGGGATTTCCGCTACTGACAACTAAAAAAGTTCATTTCAAAAGTATTGCTCATGAATTGCTTTGGTTTATTCGTGGTGACACAAATATCCGTTATCTTGTGAATAATGGAGTGGGTATTTGGAATGATTGGCCCTATCAAAATTGGCTTCGAGAAACAAATCAGCAAGACGATTATAAAATTTACTCCCCAGAGTGGCGTGAACATATGAAATATTTCGTGAAGCGAATAAAAGAAGATAAAGATTTCGCTGTTCAATTTGGTGATTTGGGCCCAGTTTATGGTAAACAATGGAGAGATTTTGGAGGCATTGATCAACTAAAACAGCTAATGACTGACTTAAAAAATAATGCTAACTCTCGAAGGTTGATTGTTTCAGCATGGAATCCCGCAGACATACCCGTGATGGTAAAATCTGGATTGCCTCCTTGCCATACCCTCTTCCAATTTTATGTTGCTGANGGAAAATTAAGTTCTCAACTTTATCANAGAAGTGCAGATGTGTTTTTGGGAGTGCCTTTTAACATAGCATCTTATGCGTTATTGACTTGCATGATTGCTAAAGTATCAGGTTATGAAGTGGGAGATTTCGTACATACATTCGGAGATGCTCACCTTTATCTTAACCATTTAGAGCAAGTTCATGAACAATTATCGAGAGAACCATTTGCTCTTCCAAATTTAACAATAAATGATAGCGTAAAGAGTTTATTTGATTTTTCATTTGAGGACATCCATCTAGAANATTATCANCANCACAGTGCAATATCAGCTCCAGTGGCAGTCTAATGAAATTGTCAATGATAGTAGCTATGTCAGCGAATAATGTTATTGGAGTAGCAAATCAACTTCCTTGGCATTTACCTGAGGATCTGAAGCACTTTAAGAAACANACGATTAATAAACCAATCATAATGGGAAGAAATACATTTGATTCTATTGGACGTGCATTGCCTGAAAGAGACAATATCGTTCTTAGTCGAACTCAGCAACTATCACATGATCAAATCTTTTTAGCTAATNATAAATCTGATGCGCTCCGCATGGCTGAAGATTTTGCCAAAAGCAGAGGATCTGAAGAAATAATGATAGTTGGGGGAGAGCAAATTTATCGTATGTTTTTCGATGATGTCTCCCGAATCTATGTCACGTTGGTTGACTTGATTATTGATGGCGATGCATTTTTTCCTGTTATTGACTACAAANTATGGACNAGTGTTGATCATTCAGAACGGATGACGGCAAATGANTTAGAATATGAATTCGTCACATTGGAAAAANTAAGTTNAAGCAAAACATCTACNTAAAATTTACCCTCGATATGCGAAATTGTAGTCTAGTTGTTNCTAATTACAGTACAAAATGTTCACTCAGCATGTTATTTTAAGNANNTGAATGGCNGATNAATTATGGATTAAAGCGNAAAGATAATTGATTTCTTGGGCTCAGACTGATAAAAAGACGGGCCCGATTTTTTAAAAATAATAATCAATAGAAAAATTTTCGGAATTTTTAATAGCAGACATACCCAAGTTGAGGGAATCATGAAAACAAAATCGTTATTTATATATACTTTGACATCTCTTATTTTAAGCTTCTCGGTGGCTGGAAAGGTTTTATCGCAAGAAGGTGAAGTAGAGCCAATATCAATCACTCCAAAGGTTACAGTCGATGATGTACTATCAGCTGGGGCTGAGAAGATACAGAATGCAAAAGCATCTCAGATCACAGTCGACAGAATTGCTGATCAGACAGACTCGTTGTTACAAGAATTCAAGCAAGTTAACAAACAGATTGAGAATTTGCGCGTTTATAATTCTCAGCTTGAAAGACAAATAGCTAGTCAAAAAAGAATTATGGAAGAGTTGAAAGAATCTATCTCTAATGCCACAGTAATTGAAAGAGGCGTAACCCCACTCATGATATCAATGCTGTCAAGCTTGGAGGATTTTATTCAGCTAGACATGCCATTTAAAAAAGAGGCTAGGCTTGATGCAGTCTCTGACCTTGAAATAAATCTTGATAGCTGTTTAGTAAAACTTCAATTCCACCAGTGTAAAATTGACCACTTCCTAAAGAAGTTTTTAATTTTGATT